>SL_3KL_010_SEDDRAFT_10000034_pt1 | contig 71177 bp, 67 predicted proteins | sample SodLakKL_010_SED_2_FD_10381 | JGI IMG/M metagenome (IMG submission 10381)
TTCTTTATTTAGCGGTTTTATTTATCGCTAGAATCTTTGTTATCCAGATCTTAGCTATCTTTTCTCCCTTAGCTTTCGTTGCTTGGGTAATACCGGCTACTCAATCCTGGGCTAAAAGATGGCTTAGCATGCTTTTAAACTGGTCTTTTATGGCCATTCCTATTCTTTTTCTTCTACTTCTTTCAACGGTAGCAGTAGAGCCTTTAAGAGTCCAGACAGATACTGATATCCCTCTGGGAGCATCTCATCTCTATATCTACTATTTCATGCTTATTATATATCTTGTTATAACAGCTATAGTTGCTCAAAACATATCTAAAAAGTTTGCCGGAGGAGTGCTTCAGCAAGTGGATAAATATGGCGGAAGTGCTCTTAAAAAAGGAACTAATTATGGCATGAGTCAATATAATAGACTGGAAAGATCCATAAAAAGCTTAGGATCTGAAGACAGAATCAAGGAGGCGGAAAAGAAAATGAAAGGAGAAGGAAGCTTCCTTCAACGTAATTTAGCTAAAGCCGAAAACCAAGCCGGTAAATGGGTAAGAAGACAACAAATCAGAACGGGAAGGGAGGTAGGAGACGAGGTTTATAAAGAAGATAAAAAGAAAGAGAAAGAGAAAGATATTAAAAGAGTTAAGCACTTAACCGCTGAGGAAAGAGAAGGCATTAAGGATAAGTCTCTCTTTACTGTAGCTATGGAAGAGGCTATTAAGAAGGAGGACTACTCCATAGTAGGACAAAATCAAGAAGAAACCGACAGAAACATAAGACAAATAAAAGCGATGGACTGGAAGAAGGCCGATAAAGAGATTAAGAAAAAATTAAAGAAATTAAATGCCGGACTATACGCTGAAAAAGAATGGAGCGCAAAGAGTGAAAAAGAAAGAGAAAGAGATGGAATAAAAACATTGACTGATGCGATAGAAAAAATATCTAGAGAGCTTAATGTTGATCAGTGGGCATCTCAAGAAATTATAAGAAAAGAAATGGTTCCGGTTATGGCTAAGCTTAATGAGAGCAGGCTTAAGAAAATAGGAGAAAAAATTGATCTGAGAAAACAATCCGACTTCCTTAAGGTAGTTAACGAGGCTAGGGAAGATGAAAGCATAAACCTAAATCGAAATGAAGAAAGAAAGATAATAAAATCTTTCTCCGGTGACATATCTCCTCAAGAAGACACTACACAAACAAGAAGAAATATTAGACCTACTCGAGAAGAAATAGAGGTTTCCAAAAGAAAGGTGAAAAACTTTGAGAGTCAAATAAGTGACCTTCGAAGACAAGCTGAAGGAGAGAGAGACCCTCAAAGAAGAAGAATGATAGCTGAACAAATCAGAGATCTCCGAAGAGCCAGAAGGGAACATCAAAGAATAATTGAAGAAGGAGAAAATTAATAAAATGGCAAAAGATATAAAAAAATTAATAGACCAGTTTGGACTGAGAGAAAAGCAGGAAGACCTTTTAGATCAAATGCTGGAAACCACTGATAAAGAGAGGTATCTTAATATCTTTAGAGACCTTCCTTCTAATAAAATATCAGATATGATAGAAGGACTGGCAAAAGGAGAGATAGGTCCGGAAAGCCTTCCTTCTTTTATTAGAGAGAAGCTGGGGCTATCCGTAGAAGAGGCGGAAAAAATGGCTAAGACAATTCTGGATGAGCCGTTAAAGAAAGAAGAAGAAAAGCCAAGTCGCCCCTCTTCTCAAGACCCTTACAAAGAACCGTTAAGCTGATTTTATGCGATACAAAGTTCCCCGATACATAGATTACCAGGCTAAAATAATGGGCCCGGTTACTTTCAAACAGTTTCTTTTCATTTTTCCGGGAGCTTTGATGATCCTTTTTCTTTACTTTCTGATTGAAAATACCGGTCTTTTTGTCGGTATAGCCGGAATAATAGCGGCTATCAGTATGGCTATCGCCTTTGGAGACATTCAGGGAAAGCCCATCTATGTTATGCTAATTAAGTTCGTTACCTTTTCTTTGGGAAATAAATCCTATCTTTGGAAAAAGAGAAATATTCCTCCCAAAATGATAAGACCGGGAAAAGTAAAGGAAGAAGAAAGAGAAGATGATCCTCTTCTTCCGGTAAAAAAAAGAGGAAGTCGTCTTCAAGAAACTTCTCAAAGAATAGAAACTTCTTAAATTTATGGCTAAAGACACAACTCAAGAATTTTTAAAGATAGAGCAAATAAGAGAGGGGGTGGTTATTCTACCCGGAGGATCTCTTAGAGGAGTTCTTATAGTCTCCTCCATTAATTTTGCTCTAAAGTCCCAAGAAGAACAAAACGCCATAATTTATCAGTTCCAATCTTTTCTAAACTCTTTGGATTTTTCCTGCCAGATACTGGTTCAATCCAGAAAGGCTAATATAACCGGCTATTTGGACATGGTAAAAGACTGGGAAGAAAAACAGACAAACAAGCTTCTAAAAGAACAAACCCGAGGATATAGAGAGTTTATTCAAAGATTTATCGACAGAGAATCTATTTTGACCAAGAAATTTTTTGTCATAATTCCTTACTCTCATTATGAGACGGGAGGAAAGGCTATGACTGAAGAAACTTTTCAGAGATTAAAAGATCAGCTTTATCAAAGAATGGAATTTGCCGCTTTAGGTCTTAGAAGATGTGGTGTTCAAGCGGTTCCCCTTAATACTTCCGAGCTGATTGAGCTTTTCTGGAGCATTCATCATCCTAAAGAAGCGGAAACCGGGTACTTCCCCGAGTTTCCGGAAGAATTAACCGAAAATTAATGCTTGATAAGATAAAAAAGAAAATAGAAGAATTAACCGGAAAAAAGGAAGATGTCCTTCCNCAGGATTCAGNTTCCTTAACCGTAAAAGANATAATCGCTCCTTCTTTTATTGAAGAAGGACAAAACTTCCTTAAGTTTGGAGAAAGAATGGCTCGTTCCTTCTTTGTCTTTTCTTACCCTCANTACTTAATGAGTGGATGGATATCTCCGGTAATTAATNTGGATGCTGCCATAGATGTCTCCTTTTTTATCAATCCGGTAGATACTGCNGANACCTTAAGAAGACTAAGAAAAAANCTNACNGAAGTTCAGGCTCAAATTAGTGAAAATGAAGAGAAAAGATTAGTTAGAGATCCCGTTTTAGAGACGGCTTTTAAAGATTTGGAAGACCTTCGAGACGGTCTTCAATCGGCTCAAGAGAGAATGTTTAAATTCGGTCTTTATATAACAATTTACGGGGACTCGGAAAAAGAGCTTTCCGAAATAGAAAATACTTTAAGATCTATATTTGAATCCAAGGTTATTTATATAAAACCGGCTCTTTTCCAACAAAAAGAAGGATTTATAAGCACTTCTCCTTATGGATTAGACAAGATATCGACTCACACCGCTATGAACACCGAGCCTCTCTCCAGTATCTTTCCCTTTATCTCTTCTGACTTAAGTTCCAATAGCGGGATTCTTTATGGAATAAATATGCATAACAGGTCTCTGGTTCTCTTTGATAGATTCACTTTGGAAAACCCTAACCAGGTAGTTTTTGGAACCTCCGGATCGGGTAAATCTTATTTGGTAAAGTTACAAGTTTTAAGGTCTTTAATGGAGGGAACGGAAGTGATAATTATCGATCCGGATAACGAATATAAAACTTTGGCTGAAGCGGTAGGAGGTAATTTTTATAATATATCTCTTAGTTCGGAAAACCACATAAACCCCATGGATATCGCTCCTCCCGAAAGAGAAGAAGAGCCTAAAGATGCCATAAGAAGAAATGTTATAAACCTGGTAGGTCTTATTAGAATAATGCTCGGAGGTCTTTCTCCTGAAGAAGATGCTCTTATAGATCAAGCTCTAACGGAAACCTATGCAGCCAGAGACATCACTCCCGATAGTGATCCTTCCACATGGGAAAAGAAGGTTCCTCTTCTTTCAGATTTAGAACAAGTAATGGAATCAATGGAAGATACTCGTTCTCTTGTTGTTAGAATGAGAAGATTTACTAAGGGAGCTTACTCGGGATTCTTTAATCAATACTCTAATGTATCGATTGATAATAACTTAACCGTATTTGGAATAAGAGATTTGGAGGATGAGCTTAGGCCGATGGCCATGTTTATCATTATGCGATATATCTGGAAAAGTGTTCTTTCTTCCACTAAAAGAAGAATTTTGGTGGTTGATGAAGCTTGGTGGATGATGCAACACGAAGAAGGGGCTTCCTTTCTCTTTGGTTTAGTAAAAAGATCAAGAAAGTATGCCCTGGGAGTAACCACCATTACACAAGATGTGGCCGACTTTATGAAATCCGAATACGGACAACCTATCATTACTAACTCCGCCTTAAGAATACTTCTAAAACAATCCTCTGCTGTAATAGATAGGATTCAAAAAACCTTTAACCTTACCAATGAAGAAAAATACACCCTTCTTGAGGGTGAGGTAGGGGAAGGCATCTTCTTTGCCGGTCAAAAACACGTAGTTATTAAAATAGTAGCCTCTTATACCGAAGATCAGATAATAACTTCCGATCCTAGAGAAATAGAGAAAATAAAAAGACAAAAGGAAGACTAGGAGGGTTTTATTACAATGTGCCTCTCAGACCCCTCTCCTTCACTTTCCGTCTCCACATCCTTCCTTGGAGATAGTTCGGAATGAATAATTCTTCTTTGGAAAGCATTCATAGGAGGGAGAGCTTTTTCCACTCCGGTAATAGAAACTTCATCGGCCACCTCTCTGGCCTTTTCTTCTATCTGTTCTCTCTTTCTTCTCCTATAATCATTTATATCCAAATTTAGAAAAACGCTTTCTCCGGTTACTTTTCTGGCAAAGAGTCTTAATAGTTTTTCTATACTATAAAGAGTCTGTCCTCCTTCTCCTATAAAGAGCTTGGGGTCTTCCACTTTTAAATTAACTGATAAATTATCTTCCTCGTTCCATTCCATATCCACCTCTGCCAGAGGATCTACTTTGAGAAAGAACTCTTCTATTTTTTTCTCTAAATTGTTTTTCATAATTTTATTCTTTATCAACTATATATTGTTGAGCTATGGTAAATATTATGGTTATAAGCCAGTAAAGACCCACTACCGAGGGAAGACTAAAAAGGATAAATACGGTAAAGATGGGTAGCATATATTTCATCTGGGTTTTCATTATTCCTCCCAAACTTCCCATATCTTTCTTGTCCCCTTGAGGAATAAGCATTCTTGATTGGAAAAATTGCCCGATTCCGGCTAAAAAGGCAATTATTATATTGGGAGAAGAAAGATCTAGAATTCCCAGAAAAAAAGTATTAACCGTCTCGGGGGCTTGTAAGTTGGAATAGAGATGAGCTGCTACCTCTTCTTCTACCAACCCTCTTCTAAATATCTGAAAAAGAGAAATTAAAATGGGAAACTGAATAAAGAGAGGAATTATTCCGGAAAAGGGATTAATTTTTTCCTCTCTGTATATCTTTAAAACTTCTTCGGCTTGTTTTTCCTTATTTTCCTTATATTTTTCCTGAACCTCTTTTATTTTAGGCTGAATTTTCTTTATCTTCTTTTGAGAGCGAACCGCTTTTAAATTTATTGGATAAAGAACTCCTTTTACAAAAAGAGTGAGAAATATAACCGCTATTCCCAAATCCCCTAAATTGCTATACAAAAAAATCAGCCCGTTAAAGAGGGGTTGGTAGAAAATAATATAGAGAAACTCTAAAATCATTATTTAAGAATACCCAGTTTAGAAAATATTTTTTTTCCTTCTTCTTCTATTTCTTTGCTTTTCATCTCTTCTACTCTACTACTCTTTACTATTATAATAACATCTTTTCCCTCCTTTATCTCCTCTTTCATCTTTCTAATCACTTCTCTTAGTCTTCTTTTGGTCTTGTTTCTTTCCACCGCTTTTTTAAAAACTCTGGAAGGAACCACAAAAGCAAATCGGGAGTAGGGAAGATTGTTCTCTTTTATTTTTACTAAAAAAAGATCACCTCCTCTACTTTTTCCTTTTTTAAAGACTTCTTCAAATTGGCTTTTCTTCCTTAATCTATTTTTAGAAAAGGCCATTGTTTTTAAAGGGATATTTCTCTCCCCTTTTTTCTTCTTCTTTTAAGGATTCCTCGTCCTCCTTTGGTTCTCATTCTCTTAAGAAAGCCGAATTTCCTCTTTCTCTTTTTCTTGCTGGGTTTATAAGTTTTGGACATGGTTTTCTATAAATTGTCTAAGCTGTCTGAAATTCTACTTAAAAAAAGAGAAAAAGTCAAAGTTTCTTTTTTCACAGTTTTTTAACAGCCTTTTCCCCTTTTTTGGAGTTTTCCACAACTTTCCTATTATGTTATAATCCCACTACTAAAAACTGATAAAAATGACCGAAGAAAAACTTTGGCAAGCGGTTTTAGCGGAAATCCAATTAAGCGTCTCATCGGCTAATTTTAATACTTGGTTTAAAAATACCAATCTTGTTAAGATAGAAAAAGACAGGGCCGTGGTGGCTACTCCTAACTCTTTTGTAAAAGAATGGTTGGAAAGCAAATACAACCAAATTATATTAAAATCAATCTGTAAAAAGAAAGAAGAAGTAAAAAAGATAGAGTATATTATAGAAAGACCAAAGAGAAAGGAGAAGGAAGAAGAAGAGACTCCTCCCGAAAATCAGCTTAAGTTTCAAGAATTCAGTATAGATCAGAAAACTAACTTAAATCCCAAATATACTTTTGACAGTTTTGTAGTAGGTCCCTTTAATGAGCTCTCTCATGCGGCCGCTTGGGCGGTAGCCGAAAATCCGGGACTAGTCTATAATCCTCTTTTTATTTATGGAGGAGTAGGACTAGGAAAAACTCATCTTTTGCAATCGATAGGAAATGAGATTATAAAAAAATCTGATAAAAAAGTTCTCTATATTCAAGCTCAGAAATTTATTTCCGGAGTGGTAAATGGAATAAGAAACGGTCGTATAGAAGAGTTTAAAGAAGAGTATAAAGATATTGATGTTCTTATTATAGATGATATTCAGTTTCTTTCAGGAAAAGAAAAAACTCAAGAAGAATTATTTCATACATTTAACAGTCTTTATGAAAAGAATAAACAAATTATTCTTTCCTCCGACCGTCCTCCAAAATCAATTAGAGCTTTGGCTGAGAGACTAAGATCTCGTTTTGAGGGAGGAATGATTGCCGATATAGATTATCCCGATTTGGAAACCAGAATAGCTATTTTAAAAACCAAAGCCCAAGAACATAATGTTTCTTTTCCGGATGAAATATACTCTTATATCGCCGAAAATATCTATAAGAATATAAGAGAATTGGAAGGAGCTTTAAATAAACTTATTGCTCATCAAAAACTAACTAAAAACAGAGTAGATTTAAAAAGTGCTAAGCATTCCCTAAAAAGTCTTCTTAATTCTCCCACCCGAAATATGTCTCCCAGTGAAATTATTAAAGCGGTAAGCAGGTATTACAATGTTCCGGAAAAAGAATTAAAAGGATCTTCCAGAAAAAAGGAAGTAGTTAGACCAAGACAAATAGTAATGTATCTTTTAAGAGAAGAATTAGGTCATTCTTTCCCTTTTATAGGAAGACAGTTGGGAGGAAAAGATCATACTTCGGTAATGTATTCCTATAGTAAAATAGAAAAAGAGTTAAAAGGAAATGATCAGGATTTATCAGAAGAGATAACCTTAATAAAACAAACTTTATTCACTCTTTAATGTGGATAACCAGGGGAAAAAGTAGGGAAAAGGACGGGAAGAAAGAAAAGAAAAAACAATAGTTAAGTTTTACCCCTTTTTTTAACAACTTTATTTATTACTTTTTTCACTTCTTTTTCCACCCTTATTTATTCTTAAAAAATACTTTTTCCACCACCCTAGTATTACTTATAATTTTTAAATAATAAATTAATTAATAATATGAAATTTAAAATTCTCCAAAATATTTTAAAAGAAGGATTAGATATTACCTCCCGAACGGCAGGAAGGTCTGTTTCTTTACCTATTTTAAAAAATATTCTTTTAAAAACAGAGGGGAATTTTATTATTCTTTCGGCTACTGATTTAGAAACAGCGGTTAGATGGTGGTCACTTTCCAGTGTAAATAAAGAGGGAGAAATAACGGTTCCTTTAAATATTTTTTCCAATTTTATATCCCTTCTTCCTGAAGAAGAAAAGGTAGAAATAGAAAAAAAGAAAGATGATATTTTAATCAAATGTAAAGAATATAAAACGGAAATAAAAGGATTAAAAGCGGAAGATTTTCCGGTTATCCCTCTGGTAAAAGATAAAAATCCGATAAAGATTAAAAATAAGAAATTTTTTGAAGGACTAAAACAAATAGGAGATATTCCTTCAAGTACTAAAGTGAAGCCGGAAATATCGGGAGTTTATTTTTCTTTTCAAGGAAAAGAACTTAAAATGGCCGCTACCGACAGTTATAGATTAGCTGAAAAAAATATTAATCTTTCTCAAAAAATAGAAAAATCTTTTTCTTTCATTCTTCCCCAAAAAGCGGCTAAAGAAATAATTAATATTTTTAGAGAGGATGAGGAAATAGAAATTAAATACGATGGAAATCAAGTCCTTTTCCAATCTTTTATGGAGGATAATAAAAATCCCAGAGTACAACTTATTTCCAAATTAATAGAGGGAGACTATCCTGATTATCAGAGTATTATTCCTAAAGAGTATAAAACTAAAATTACTTTAGATAAGGAAGAAATGCTTAAAAAGGTAAAAGCGGCCAGTCTCTTTAGTGGAAGAATTAATGAAGTTACTCTGAAGATAAATCCTAAAAAGAAAGAAATAACTATCCTTAGTCAGGATAGCGATTTAGGTAATTATGAAACCATAATAAAAGGAGAAGGAGAGGGAGAAGAGGTAGAAGTTTCTTTTAATTATAGATTCCTTCTTGATGGTATTGGAGGAATAAAATCTTCTCAATTAACTTTGGAGACCGGAGGAGAAAATAGTCCCGGAAAAATAGATCCGGTAGGAGTAGATGACTTTCTCTATGTAGTAATGCCGATAAAAAAGAGTTAAAAAGTTTCTTTTATTAGTATTCTCCAAGCCGGAGAAGAAACGGTTATTCCCAGCCCTCTTACCATGGGCTGGTTATTATTATTACCGACCCAAACTCCCACTACCTTCTCAGAGGTATATCCTATAGTCCAACCATCTCTAAAGTTTTGAGTAGTTCCGGTTTTTACCGCTACTTTTTCATCTTCAAAATGAAGCAAAGAATTACTTCCAAAAACAGGCGCTCGGGCTTCATTGTCGGATAGAATATCGGTAATCATATCGGCTACCGAACTATCTATTATTCTTCGGGGTGTAATTCTATTTTCAAAAAAAACATTTCCTCTGGAATCCTCTATCTTCTTTATAGAGTGAGGAGAAGAGCGATATCCTTGAGCGGCAAAAACTCCGTAAGCTGAAGTAAGTTCCAAAAGCCTTACTTCTCCTCCTCCTAAAACCAAAGGAAGGCCGTAGAAATAGGGGTCTTGAGTAAAGGTGGTTATTCCAAATCTTTCCGCCATATCAATACTTTCTCTTAGTCCGGCAAGATCTCTTAAAGTTTTTACCGCCGGAACGTTTAGAGATTGAGCTAGTGCATCTCTTAAAGTTACTTCCCCTCGAAAAAGACCGTCATAATTTCTGGGGATGTAGGGATTGGCTTCCGAACCGAAATTGGTTCTCTCATCCATGACGGTTGTTTCATCATCATATCCGTTTAAAAAGGCGGTAGCGTAAACAAAAGGCTTAAAGGCCGATCCAGGCTGTCGTCCGGAAAGAGCGACGTTGGTGTAAGGATCAAAAAGACAAGTCTTTCCGGGAACACATCCTTCCGGATAAGGATCTTTAAAATAATCAGCCGAACCCACCATAGCTAAAATCTCACCGGTATGAGGGTCAAGAATAACTATGGATATATTGTGGGCATTATAATTTTTATTTATCTGAGCCGCTTCTTTAGCTACAATTTCAGCTCTTCTTTGAAGATCAAAATCAAGAGTGGTGTAAACCTTAAACCCTCCTTGGTCTAATAAATCACTTCCGTATCTGTTTTCCAGAGTTTGTTTTACTCCAAGGACAAAGTGGGGAGCTCTAAGGTAATTTCTAAAACGGGAAAACTCTACCTCCTCTTCTAGAGCAATTTCTTTTTCTTCTTCACTTATAAATCCGAGACTATGCATTCTTTCCAAGGCATAATTACTTCTTCTTATAAGGATGTTTAAATTGTCTCCATAAGGAGATAAAGCTGAAGGAGCTCTTATAAGAGAGGCTAATATAGCACTCTCCCTAAGAGAGAGCTCGGAAGCATTCTTTTCAAAATAATTTTGAGCAGCTGTCTCTATTCCATAGATATTATGACCAAAAGAAATTTGGTTTACATAAAACTCCAATATGTCTTCTTTGGAATAATTTCTTTCCAGCTCTATAGTTAAAACCAGCTCTCTTACCTTTCTCATAAAGGTTTTTTCCGGTGAAAGGAGAGCCGATCTGACAAGTTGCTGGGTAATAGTTGATCCTCCGGCAGCTAAATCCCGCTCTCTTATATTAATGAAAACGGACCTGACAATCCCCTCTATATCAAAGCCGGAATGGGAATGAAAGTTAGTGTCTTCTAAAGCTATTAAAGCATCGGTAAAATAAGGAGAGACATCTTCCAATTGAACAATTTCTCTTCTTTCTTCTCCATGAATAGTGTAAAGAAGATTTTCTCCGGTTCTGTCATATATTCTGGTAGGTTGACTAATTTGTCTGTCTACAAAGCTTTCCGGTCGAGGTAAGTCACGAGCAAAATAAAGAAAAGCCAAAGAGCCCAGAAAAACTCCGGTTAAGAGGAAAATGGATATCAGGTAAAAGGCAACCTGAAATATTTTAAGAAATCTTTTTCGTTTTCTTTTCATGGTGGTTTGTATTATAGGAGAAAAAGGGAAAAAAGCAATCTAAAAAACCTGACTGGCACAAATTGCCGCTCCCAAAGCGTCAGCCGCATCAGAGGGAGTAGGAGTATCTTCCAGTTTTAGGGATGCCTGAATCATTTTTTGAACCTGTTTCTTTTCCGCTCTTCCCGTTCCGGTAATAGCTGATTTTATTTGAAGAGGAGTAAACTCGTAGACCTCCATTTTTTCTTTAGCACCTAAAGCCATAATTACTCCCTTAGCTTGACTTACCGGGAAGGCCGTCTTTAAGTTTTTAAAAAAGTAAACATTTTCTATAGCCAGTATGGAGGGTTTAAATTCTTTTATAATACTCTCCACTTCTTTTCTTATCTTTTCCAGCCTCCTAGCAGGGGAGAGGGTTTTTTCAGTCTTAATTACTCCATAAGAAAGACAAAAGAGATCTGCTCCCTCCTTTTTTATTACTCCATATCCGGTAGTGGCTGTTCCCGGATCTATGCCTAGAATAATCATAGAGAAAGATTGGAATAAACAACTTCCACTTCTTCACTGTCTTCTAGCTCCTGGAAAAGAGATAAATATTTCTCTTTTTTTAAGTTTAAAAAGTCTTTGGGCCTAAATCCCGGAGAAGCGGAAATTATTTCCGTTTTTTCTTTTAATTCTTTCTTAACTTTATCAAGGTCTTTTAGGGGAGTATAGATAAAAGAAACATCTTTAGAGTGAATAATTTCTTCGGCTCCGGCTTCAATGGCATCCATTTCTATTTCCTGACCCTTGGGAACCTCAATCACTCCTTCCTTTTCAAAAAGCCATTCCACTGAACCCGGTTTAGCCAGCTTTCCTCCGTATTTTTTTAAAATGGAAGCAATTTCATTTAAGGTTCGGTTTCTGTTGTCAGTTTCACCTTTAATTATTAGAGCTATCTTATCCGGTCCGTAAGCTTCTATTTGAAAAGACTCCAAAGACCCTTCTTCTCCTTCTCCGGCTCCTCTTCTTATCGCCTTTTCAATTCTATCTTTGGGCATGTCCTCTTCTTTAGCTTTGGAAATAGCCGTTCGAAGAGTGGGGTTTGAATCAGGATCTTTTCCTCCTTCTTTAACAGCACTAATAATCATTTTGGAAAGACGAGCAAAAATACGGGCCCTTTTCTTGTCCTCTACTTCTTTTTTTCTTTTTATATTATGCCAATGACTGTGTCCGGCCATATTATTTAAGAAAAGAAGATTTCTCCAAATGGAGTCTAGCTTCTTCTGTAATTATTCTTCCTTGAGGAGTTCTTTTTAAAAATCCTAACTGAACTAGGTAAGGCTCATATATGTCCAAAATAGTATCCTCTTCTTCCATAGAAGCAGCCGAAAGGGATTTTATTCCGGCCGGTCCCCCGTTAAATTTATTTAGAAGAACTTTGAGAAGGTTTCTATCACCTGATTCCAGCCCTTTACTGTCTATCTCTAAATAATTAAAAGTTTTCTCGGCTATCTTTTTGTCCACTTTTTTCTTATTTTCCACTTGAGCAAAGTCTCTTACTCTTTTTAAAAGCCTATTGGCCACCCTGGGAGTAAAACGGGATCTTTCCACTATCTCTTCTAGAGCATCTTCTTCCAGTTCTATTTCTAAAAGAGTGGCTGATCTTCTGAGTATCTCTCTTATATCATCTTTTCTATAAGGATCCAGTCTAAAAGTGGCTCCAAACCGACCTCTCAAGGGACTGGAAAGGAGAGCTAAACGAGTAGTGGCTCCAATTAAGGTAAAACGAGGTATTTCCAAATCAACCGTTCGAGCCATGGGACCGTTTCCCACTATTAAATTAAGAGTAAAGTCTTCCATAACCGGATAAATCATTTCTTCACAGACTCGGTTTAATCTGTGGATTTCATCAATAAAAAGAATATCTCCTTTAGAAAGATTGGTTAAAATAGCGGCTAAATCTCCCGTCTTTTTAATAGCCGGACCGGAAGTAACTCTTATTCCCGAGCCTATTTCTTTGGCTATTAGATGAGAAAGAGTGGTCTTTCCCAAACCGGAATGACCGTGTAGGAGGATGTGTTCCGGGCAACTTTCTTTTCTTTTTTTAGAAGCCTCAACGATTACTTTTATATTCTTCTTTATCTTCTCTTGACCTACATAATCTTCCCATTTTTTGGGACGAAGAGCTAAGTCCAGAGTAATATCTCCCTCTATTCTTTTTGGAGTGGTTTGTTTTTTCATAATCCTATAACTCTTTCCACTTCTTCTATAGTGGTCTTTCCTTCCAAAACTTTAATTAGAGCATCTTGCTGAAGAGTTAAAAGGCCTCTTTTTTTAGACTCTTTCTTTATATCCGAAATGGAAGGGGATTGGAGAATTAATTGTTCTATTTCTTCATCAACTACCAGTGCCTCATATACTCCCACTCTGCCTCTATAGCCGGTAAAATTACATTCTTTACATCCTTTAATGGAGACAATTTCCGTCTCTCTGGAATAAGAAATTATTTCCCGGGAGACCTCTTTCATTAAAGAGTCTATTTTTTCAAAGAGAGAATCTTCAATAGAAATCATTTCTTTACATCTAGAACAAACTCTTCTAACCAGTCTTTGGGCTATTATAAGGTTTAGGGCCGGAGCTATGTTTACCGCCTTTTCTCCTAATGCTTGAAGACGAGGGATGGCTCCGGCAGCATCGTTTGTGTGAAGGGTGGAAAAAACTATATGACCGGTTAAGGCCGCTTGGAGAGAAATAGAAGCCGTTTCCAAATCCCTTATTTCTCCTACCAGTATCGCATCGGGGTCTTGTCTTACTATAGCTTTAAGTCCGTTGGCAAAATCATATCCTTTATCGGGACGAGCTTCGGTCTGGGATATTCCTTCAATGTGATACTCTATTGGGTCTTCGATTGTAATAATTTTTACTTGAGGATTTTTTATATATTTCAAAAAGGCATAAAGAGTGGTAGTTTTACCTGACCCGGTTGGTCCTGTTACTATAACCATTCCGTTAGGGCGGGATATCTCCTTTTTAAAAATTTGATAAAGATCCGAGCGTAGCCCTAAATCTTCTATTGTAATTAGCTTTCTGGGATCAAGAAGCCTCATTACTATGGTTTCTCCGTGTTCGGAAGGAAGAGCGGAAACTCTTATCTCTACTGAAAAGGACTCTTTCTGAGAAGGAATGAGTATGGAAAACCTCCCATCTTGGGGCCTGTCACTTACGTTTAGCTTCATCTCAGAAAGAAGCTTTAATCTGGAAAGAAGGCTGGAGAAAAGATTTCTTCTTATGGATATAACATCTTGAAGTACACCATCCACTCTAATCCTTAATTTCACTCTTTCTTCCTCCGGTTCTATATGAATATCGGAAGATCCCAAAACCACTCCTCCGGTCATAATTACATTAAGCAAAACGGAAGTGTCCTTTTTTAAGGAAGACTTAACTACCTCTTGAAAAGAAGGAAGGTTAATAGTTCTATCTTCCATCTCTCGGATAAGATTTGAAGGGATTCTAATTTCTCGAGTTATTTTCTCTTTACTATTTTTCATGTTAAAATGAGAATTCTTTAATAAACTCTAAACTAAAAATAGGGTGAAGTCAATTTATGAAAGTTATTACTAGAGGAGAAGAAGAGACTAAAAAAGAAGCCTTTAATCTAGCTAAAAAGCTAACAAAGGAAGAAAGGAAAGAGTCTTTAGTTTTAGCTCTAAAAGGAGATTTAGGATCGGGGAAGACAATATTTTCAAAAGGGTTTGCTTCTTATTTTAATTTGAAAGATATTACCAGCCCCACCTTTGTTATCTTTAAAAAATATAATGTAAAAAATGAAAAGTATAAGAGATTTTATCATATTGATCTTTATAGAGTAGAAGAAGAAGATATTTTTTCTTTAGGGCTTAAAGAGATTTTAGAAGATAAGGAAAACATAATAGTAATCGAGTGGGCCGACAAATTAAAAAGTATTCCAGAGAGAGCCATTTGTCTTGAATTTGAGGTTATAGATGAAGAGAAAAGAGAAATAAAAAGGGTTGATAACTGTGGAAAATAAGTTATAATGCCTTACCTGAATTAGGGCCCGTAGCTCAGTTGGCTAGAGCGCATGCGTGGCACGCATGAGGTCGCGAGTTCGAGTCTCGCCGGGTCCACTAAAAGAGGGGTGGGGTGGCCGAGCGGTCGAAGGCGACGGTTTCGAAAACCGTTAACCCCAAGGGTTCGTGGGTTCGAATCCCACCCCCACCGCAGGAGATAAGAAATAAAAAAATGAGTAAAAAAATAAGACCACCGGTAGTGGTAGTTTTGGGTCACGTAGATCACGGGAAAAGTTCGCTTTTGGAAGCAATTAAAGACTTAAAGATTACTAAAAAAGAATCCGGAGGAATAACCCAGCACATTGGAGCTTATAGTGTTGAACAAGGAGAAGGAAGCATAACCTTTATAGACACCCCCGGACACGAAGCTTTTTCAGCTATGAGATCAAGAGGAGCTCAGATAGCCGATATCGGAGTTTTGGTAGTAGCTGCCGAAGAAGGAGTTAAAGCTCAAACAAAAGAAGCCATAAAACATTTAAAAGAGACGGGAATGCCTTTTTTGGTGGCTATAAATAAGATTGATAAAAAGGAAGCCGATCCGGAAAAAGTTAAAGGAGAGCTGGCTTCTCAAGATATTTTAGTGGAGTCTTACGGAGGGAAGATTCCTTCGATAGAAGTTTCTGCGGAAACTAAAAAAGGAATAGAGGATCTCTTGGAGATGATAGGCCTTTTAGCCGAAATGGAGGATTTGGAAGCTGACTTTGAAGGAGAGGCTAAAGGAGTGGTTATTGAAACTCAAATTGATCCTAAAATAGGAATGACAACCACTCTTCTTCTAAAGGAAGGAAAGCTAAGTCAAGGTGATATTGTCGGAACATCCTTTTCCTCGGGAGTGGTAAGATCCATGGAAGACTTTCAAGGAAAAAAGATAGAAAAAGCCACCCCTTCCATGCCGGTTAAAGTATCGGGAATTAAAGGAAGCCCTCAAGTAGGAGAAGAGTTCAAAGTTTATAAAAACCTAAAAGAGGTGGAAAGAAAAGACGGAGAAAAAAGAATTGAAATACCTCAAGAACTAAACATTTCCGAAAATGCTCTTAATTTAATAATAAAAGCGGATGTTTTGGGTTCGGTAGAGGCCATCATGGAGACTCTTAAAAAAATTCCCAGAGAAAAGATAGGAATAAAGATAATAAAGGCGGGAGTAGGAGAGGTTAACGAAAATAATGTTGACTTAGCCAGAGCCGGAAAAGCCGTAATTCTAGCCTTTAGAGTAGGATCAAGTAGAGTGGCGGAAAATTTATCTTTAAAGCATGAGATAGAGATTTTAAAACATGATATAATATATGAGATGGCTAAAGAGGTCAGGGAAAGGATGACAGATCTCCTGGAGACGGAAATAGTGGAAGAGGAGATGGGAGAGATAAAAGTTTTAGCGGTTTTTAAAACTCAAAGAGAAAGACAGATTATTGGAGGAAAGCTTCTTAAAGGAAGTGTAGAGAAAGGAAGCCCGGTTAAGATCTTTAGAGGAGGAGAAGAAATAGGAAAAGGGAGCTTAATTAATTTAAAAAAGGAAGAAAAGGATGTGGAAAAAATTCCCGAGAGAGAAGAATTTGGTATGCTTTTTCAAGGAGAGACAAAAGTAGAGGAAGGAGATACTTTGATTCCTTTCCAAAAAAAAGAAATAAAACCGGAATTATAAAGGCCTGGTAGCCAAGTGGTCCAAGGCAGAGGTTTGCAAAACCTCCATTCGCGGGTTCGAATCCCGCCCAGGCCTCAGAGAGCCGCGGTGCTGGAACCGGTAGACAGGACGGACTTAAAATCCGTTGTCCGAAAGGACGTGTGGGTTCGATTCCCACCCGCGGCACAAAAAAACCGACCTTTCAGTCGGGAATATTTATTACTCTAGAATTTCCACTTTGGTTTGTATTCTCCCAAAATTAAGAGCTTCTGTTCTATTGGGGAACCAAATATCTATAAATCCTTGATGAGGTAAATGGTCATAGGGGGGAGAATATCTAAAATTCATTCGATCTTTTACTACAAATATTTTATCACCATAAATTTGAGGTATTCTTATTTCAGTTCCAAAGTCTAAGAAATTAGCAGCCACTATTCCGTCTCTCACTCTTTTTCCCGAGGCGGTAATAAAGGGTTGAGAATTGGTTTGGCAGGGAGTACTGGAATAACCGCTAAGCTCAGCCAGAATGGTTTTTCCCACTCTTACCGGAACTCCCGAAGCGGTAACTTGGGGTTTATGAAAAGTAGGGGAACTGGAGAGAAGAAGAAAATAGTCATCTTCTATAATCAAATCCTCCTTATGAGAAAAACCCTCAAACTCGGGGGTGTCATAAGCCTCATCCTCGAAGTAGAGGACTATGGCTAAAAGAGACAGGGAAACTATCGTTGCTATCAAACTCAGTAAAACATTCCCTATTGAACTTTCACCGTCAGACATATTTTCTAATTATATCGCCATTTGGCAAAATAAAAAAGCCATTAAATATTGGCATTTTCAATTCTAGTATAATTTTTAAAAATTGTCAATAGAAGATGAGCGGGAGACGGGATTTGAACCCGCGACCTTCTGCATGGCAAGCAGACGTTCTTCCACTGAACTACTCCCGCAAGAAAGTGCCGCGGGCCAGATTTGAACTGGCGACCCCTTCTTTTTCAGAGAAGTGCTCTACCCCTGAGCTACCGCGGCTGGTGGGCGGTGCAGGACTCGAACCTGCGGCCTCTTCGATGTAAGCGAAGCGCTCTAGCCAACTGAGCTAACCGCCCTTATTTGTGCCCAGGGTGGGAGTTGAACCCACACGCCCCAAAGGACACATGGCCCTCAACCATGCCTGTCTACCAATTCCAGCACCTGGGCTTTTAATGTGCCTTGATCTTTCTTCGACTCTCTCTCTTGGATTTTTCTCTAATGTAATAAAGCTTTGATTTTCTGGCTCTTCCTTTCTTTACTATTTCTATCTTTTCTATATTAGGAGAGTGAATAGGGAATATTCTTTCTACTCCTACCTTATCTATTACATTTCGAATGGTAATTGTCCCGGAGGGGCTGTTTCCATGCTTTCTGGAAATAACCAGTCCTTCTGCTACTTGAATTCTTTCCTTGTCTCCTTCTTTCACCTTGTAGTGAATTTTAATCGTATCTCCCGAACTTATATCGGGAATTTCTTTTATTTGCTCTTGATTAAATTTTTCTAATTTTTTTGACATCTTAGGTTGGAAATTATCTTTTTTAAATCTTCCGGTAAAGGGGAATGAAATTCTTTTTTGCCTTTTGATGTTTTTAGAGAAATGCTTTCAGCATGCAAAAAATGTCTTTCAAGTCCCGGAGGATCCTCCTGATCAGAAAAGCGGTAGAGCTTGTCTCCCGTTATGGGATGTCCCAGATAGGCAAACTGACTTCTTAACTGATGCTTTCTTCCGGTTAAAGGATATGCCTCTATTAAACTATAATTTTTAAATTTTTCAAGGACTTTGTAATCTGTCTCCGCTCTTCGTCCTCCTTTGATAAATGAAAAAGAAGAATGCTTTCTTCTATCTTTCCCGGCTCTTTTCATGTAAGTTATAATCTTTCCTTCCTCCTTTTTTGTTCTTTTCCAGCAGAGAAGAAGGTATTTTTTTTGAACTTCTCTTTTTTTAAATCTTTCTTTTATTTCTTTTAGATAAGAAAGATCTTTGGAAAAGAGGAGTACTCCGGAAGTATCCTTATCCAATCGGTGAATTAGTCCATAACGATTTTCTTCTCCTAAAAGTGAAAGAGAGGAAAATTGGTCTTTTAATTTTAAAGATATCTCTTCTACCGTTATCCTAGACGGCTTGTTTATAACCAGAAGAAGATTGTCCTGATAGATTATTTCAAAATCCATATTGGTGGGCTCGGCTGGATTTGAACCAGCGACCTTCTCTACGTCAAAGAGACGCTCTGCCCCTGAGCTACGAGCCCCGGAACCGGTGGGCGCACCAGGAATTGAACCTGGAACCTCTATTTTATAAGAATAGCGCTCTAACCGTTGAGCTATGCGCCCTTAAGATATTAATTTTTCAAACTCTTCTTTTTCTATGGTTTCTTTTTCAATCAGCCTCTTAGCCACTTTTTCCAACTTATCTCTGTTTTCTTTTAGAAGTTTTTCCGTTTTCTTTTGAGCCTCTTTTATAATCCTTCCTATCTCTTTATCTATCTTAGCGGCCAGCTCTTCTGAATAATTCTTTTCTTCGGCAAACTCCTTACCTAAAAAGATATGTTCTCTTTCTCCTCCAAAATGAATTGGACCAAGAGAAGACATTCCGTACTCTTTCACTATTTTTCTAGCATATCTGGAAGCAATCTCCAAGTCGTTACTTGCTCCGGTGGAAGTGTCTTTGAAAGCTATTTTTTCAGCCGTATATCCTCCTAAAAGAACCGATATTTCCGCCAGGAATTCCTTTTTTCCTCTTATCTTTCTCTCTTGAGAAGGCATCTTTAAAGTATATCCGGCGGCCATTCCTCTGGAAATAATGGAAACCTTCCTTACTTCCGGAGTTTCACTTAAAAGAGAAGAAATTAAGGCGTGCCCCGCTTCATGATAAGCACTGATTTCTTTTTCTTTTTTACTTAAAACATGACTCTTTCTTTCCGGCCCGAGCAAAACTTTCTCTATTGACTCCAAAAGCTCACTTTGACCTATTTTCTTCTTTCCTTTTCGGGCGGCTAAAATAGCTGCTTCATTAGCCAAATTAGCCAAATCGGCTCCGGAAAATCCAACCGTTCTTTCGGCGATCTCTTGAAGTTTTACACTTTTAGCCAAAGGTTTCTTTTTACAATGAATTTTAAGAATTTCTTTTCTGTTTTTTATATCGGGAAGATCTAAAACTATTTTTCTATCAAATCTACCCGGCCTTAAAAGAGCGGGATCTAAAACATCGGGACGATTGGTGCTGGCTAAAACCACAATTTGAGTGTCTCTGTTAAAGCCGTCCATTTCGGTAAGTATCTGATTTAAGGTTTGCTCTCTTTCATCATGTCCTCCTCCTATACCGGCTCCTCTGGCTCTTCCTACCGCATCCAATTCGTCTATATAAACTATACAAGGCTGTTTCTTTTTAGCTGTTTGAAAAAGGTCTCTTACTCTTCCACTTCCCACTCCTACGAAAAGCTCAATAAATTCCGATCCGGATATTTCAAAGAAGGGGACATCGGCCTCTCCGGCTACCGCTCTGGCTAGTAAAGTTTTCCCTGCTCCGGGAGCTCCGGTTAAAAGAACTCCTCTGGGAATTTGAGCTCCCAGCTCAAGAAAGCGTTTAGGTTTCTTTAAAAATTCTACCACTTCCTTTAACTCTTCCTTGGCCTCTTCCAGTCCGGCTACATCATCAAAAGAAGTTTCTTGTTTGGGAAGACCTCCTTCTCCAAAAAATCTGGCTTTAGCCTTGGAAAAATCCATAGCCTGATTAGCTCCTCCTTTAGCCTGACGGGCAATCATTTGGAAAAAGATAACCAGAAAGATAATAGGAAAGAGTATAATAAGAAGAAGTGGAAGCCAGGACCAGTCGGCTTCTTCTCTAAAATCGGTCTCCAGAGCCATTAAAGCTTCTTCTTCCACTCCCCAACCGATTAAAAACTGACTAAGAGAAGTATCGGGCTCTTTTCTAACTACAGCTCGGCTTTCATCCTCTAAGACGGCTTCAATACTGTTTCCTATAACAATAACTCTCTCCACCTCTCCTTTATTTATTCTTTCAACCAGCTCTCTTACCGAAAACTCTTCTTTCTCGTCGGTAATAACTTGAGACAGAAAACCGAAAAGAACCACGATCAAAACCATCAAGGCGATAAAGGATATTAAATTTTTACCTAGTTTGTTTAACATTTTTATGCCCCCATAGAATAACACATTTTTTCCTTATATCAAGACGATAGGAGAAGATAAGCTTTTTTTGAAACTTTTTTTGTGGTAAAATAGCAAAACCTTTGGTTGATTATGAAAAAGATACTATTTATTGAAGATGAGACCACTCTTCAGGAGACGCTAGGAGAAAGATTAAAAAGGGAGGGTTATGAAGTTGTCTCGGCTATGGACGGAGAAACCGGCCTTAGTTTAGCTTATGAAGGGAGGCCGGATTTGATTCTTTTGGATATATTACTTCCGGTAAAGGACGGCTTTGAGGTTTTAAAGGAAATAAAGTCTGATAAAAGAACCAAAGATATCCCGGTTATAATACTAACCAACAGAAAATCAGCGGAAGACATTGAAAAGGTTCTTCATTTGGGAGCTACCAACTATTTGGTTAAAACAAATTATAAAATAAGTGAAATAGTGGAAAAAATAGAAAGTATTCTCAGCGGATTATAAATATTTAATATGAAAACAGAGGCTGAGAAATTAAAATCCTTCTTGCTTGATCTGGACCTGGTTACCAAAGAAAGAATGGAAAAGATTGAGAAGAAGGCGGAAAAAGGGAGGGAGAGCATGGAATCTCTGCTTATCACAGAGGGGGTTTTGGATGAGGAAAAATTATCTCGAGTGAAAGCCTACATTCTCGGAATACCTTTTATTAGCTTGGAAGAAGAAAAAATTCCTTCAGAACTTTTAAGAGTTATTCCTGAAAACGTAGCCAGAGCACACGGAATAGTAGCCTTTAGAAAAAAGGAGAAAAACCTGGAAGTGGCCATGACCGATCCGGGAAACTTGGAAGCAATAGAGATTGTCAAAAAAACCACCGGACTAAACATACTTCCCCGGCTTACCACTTCAGCCGGGCTTCAAAATATCTTAAGGCAATATCAGGACAGTTTGGAAGCTGAGTTTGGAGAAATGCTCCAAAAGGAGGATAGAGACAGAATTAAGATAATGGGAGAGGAGGAAAAAGAGAAAAAGGAAGAAGATCCTCAAAAGGCGGCTGAAGAGATGCCGGTTATAAAAATAGTGGATATTTTAATAAAGCACGCCATTTTACAGAGAGCTTCCGATATTCATATAGAACCTCAAGAAAAAGAAATATTGGTTCGTTATCGAATAGACGGAGTTCTTTCTGATGTAATGGTTCTTCCTTCAAATATCGCACCCGGAGTGGTGGCTAGAATTAAAATTCTTTCCAACTTAAAGATGGATGAACACCGTCTTCCCCAAGATGGAAGGTTTAAAATAGAAAAAGACGATTTTCGATATTCTTTGAGAGTTTCCATTCTTCCTACCTCATATGGAGAAAAAGTGGTAATGAGACTTCTCCCTGAAACTACGGAAGCCATGGACTTGAAGGAAATAGGTTTGGAAAAAGAATCTCTAGAAAAGGTAAAAGATGCTCTTAAAAAGAATTCGGGAATGATTCTGGTAACCGGGCCAACCGGATCGGGTAAGACTACTACACTTTATTCTCTTTTAAGAATACTTAATACTCCCGGAGTAAATATTTCTACCGTAGAAGACCCCATAGAGTATCAAATTCCCAGAATAAACCAAACTCAGGTAAATCCTAAGATAGGACTGACTTTTGCTTCCGGCCTGAGAGCACTAGTTAGACAAGACCCCGATGTCATTATGGTAGGAGAGGTTCGGGATAATGAAACGGCTAAACTGGCTATTAATGCCGCCTTAACCGGTCACTTGGTTCTTTCCACCCTTCACACCACAAATTCAGCCGGAGCCGCTTCTCGACTGGTTGATATGGAAGTGGAGCCTTTCCTTATTTCTTCCACTTTGAATGTGGTTATCGCCCAAAGGCTTCTTAGAAAACTCCAGTATAATAGAGAAGCTTACTTTTTATCCGAGGCCGATATAGAGAATTTAAAGAAATATTGTGATGTGGAAAGATTACTTTCTCTCTTTAAGAAATTTGGAATCGCCAAAGAAAATCAATCTCTAAAAGATGTAGAGTTTTATCGTCCTAAAGAATCGAAAACTTCTCCTGAAGGATACAAGGGAAGAGTGGGAACTTATGAGGTTCTAGTAATCAGTGAAAAAGTTAGAGATCTTGTAGTTGAAAGAGCCAGTTCGGGAAAAATAGAAGAACAGGCAAAAAAAGAAGGAATGGTTACCATGTTAGAAGATGGTCTAATAAAGGCGGCTCAAGGAATCACTTCCATAGAAGAAGTTCTAAGAGTTCTTATAGAATAAAATGCCCCAATATTTTTACATAGCTAAATCAAAAGAAAGTAGAGAGGTCGTCTCCGATGTTATGGAGGCTTCCGATGAAAAGGAATTAGCCAGTAACCTCAGAGAGGAAGGACTTTATCTTATTAAGTCCAAGGTTAGAAAAGGAAAAGGGATTACCATTCCTTTTCTTGACAGGGTTTCTTTAGCTGACAAGATATTTCTAACCAAAAATCTTCAAGTTATGCTTTCGGGAGGACTTTCTCTTTCCCGAGCTCTTAAAGTTCTTTCTCTTCAGGCTAAGAGTAATCGTCTTAGAGTGGCTCTTTTGGAAATAAGGGGAGAGATAAGTAAAGGTAAGAGTTTTTCTCAGGCCTTGGAAAATTATCCGGAAATATTTTCCGATATGTTCCAAAGCATGGTTAGGGTAGCCGAAGAGACGGGAACTATGGAAGACAATCTAAGAATAATGACTGAGCAACTGGAAAAGGAGTACGAATTAAAGAGCAAGGTCAAAGGAGCTCTTATTTACCCGATTGTTATAGTCTCAGTTATGATTTTAGTGGGAATTATTATGATGGTAGTAGTTGTTCCACAGCTAGCGGAAACTTTTGATACCATGGGAGTGGAGCTTCCTTTTGCTACCAGAATGATTATCGGATTTGGGAATATGGTAGCGGAAAACTGGAAAATAATACCTCTCCTTTTTCTTCTTCTTTTCTTTTTAATTAAAAAAGGAAAGAAAACTAGAAGAGGAAAAGCCATGATTGATAAATTGTCTCTAAAAATTCCTCTTATCTCACCTTTTATTAAAAAGCAAAACACCGCTTACACGGCCAGAACCTTAAACTCTCTTCTTTCTTCCAAGGTTCCCATTATTCAGGCCTTGGAAATTTTATCCGGAAATATTTCCAATAAATATTTTAAACAGGCAATCGAGGAATCGGTAGAAGTAATCAAAAAGGGAGGCACTCTTTCTCAAGCTCTAAAACCTCATTCAGACCTTTACTCACCTTTAATGATTCAGATGATTGAGGTGGGAGAAGAAACGGGAAAAACCTCCGAAGTTCTTTCCAAGACAGCCGCCTTTTTAGAGGAAGAAGTTTTTAACTTCACCAAAAATCTTACTTCTACCATCGAGCCTATTCTAATGGTTATTATAGGTGTGGTGGTCGGGTTTTTCGCTCTTTCCATGCTTCAGCCGATATATTCCATATTTGATGCCCTATGAAAAAAGAAGGATTTACCTTAATTGAGATTTTGATAGTAATTATCTTTATCTCCATACTGGGAGTGCTGGGTTTCTTCGGGTTTATCAGTTATCAGGAGAGTGTTAGGATTTCCGGAGAAGTGGGAGAGCTTGTTGATGACCTTTATTATGCCAGACAACTTTCCATTATTGAGCAAGTTCATCACGGGATCAGGTTCAATTTTGAAGAAAATTATTATCAAGTGATAAGGTATGATGAAGAGGAGGAGATAATAAAAGAAAAAATATTTCCTCCGGGGATGGAAATAGATTCTCCCGACATCAATCTGGAACCTAAATTTACCCTTTTTGGAGCGGTCTTTAAGGGAGGAGAAATAATTTTAAGTGGAGGGGATCGTTTAAAAGTTATTCAAATAAAACCATCGGGATTTATTCATGTCCAAAGGCCTGACCTTAATTGAAATAATAGTCGGAGTAGCCATTATCTCCATTGGAGCGGTCTTTATCGTGGCTCTTTTTCCTTCGGGCATGCAAATGGTGGGAGTAAATCAGCAAAACGATATCGCTCTCTTTTTAGCTACTTCTAAAATGGAGGAGTTGATTTCCCTTCCTTATGATGAGGTTGAAGAGGGAGTTTTTTTGGAGGATTTTGGCACCATTGAAGGATTTGAGACTTATAAAAGAGAGGTGGAGATAAGATGTTTTGACCCTGAAAGAGAAGAATGCCAGGAAGATACGGGAATGAAAAAGATAAAGGTTAGATCTTCCTCTAAAATGGCTATAACCAGAGGTGTTCTTTTAACCGGTTTAATAAGTGAAAGATGAAAGGATTTACTTTAATTGAAATTTTAATCGCTACCACTATCTTTGCTCTGATTATTACTTTAATTGGAGGAGTTCTCTTTCTAAGTAGCAGGATTTATTTGGAGGGGGAAAAGAATATGGAGATAATGCAAAATGCCAGAGTGGTTTTTGACGCTCTTTCAAGAGAATTAAGACAATCAAGAAGAGTGGCAAGCCCTCTTTCTGAAGATCCGGATGAGGCTTTGGATGAAATTATTTTTCAAGATGGTCACTTGGAAATTATTATAGAAGAGGGAATAACCAGAGGAGGTCAGGGAAAAGAGATTGTTTTAGATAGCAACTCTTCCAGTGAAGATGATTTTTACAAAGATGCTTATCTTAAAATTGTTGAAGGGCCTTCTAATTTAAAAGGAGAGATAAGGAAAATAAACGGTTATGACGGAGAGGAGAGAGTAGCTATTTTGGAAACTCCTTTTGATGATGATGACTACTTTGGACTGGAGTATGTAATTGATACTTCTTATTATTACATTCGTTATTATTTGGATGATTACGGGTTTGTAAGAAGGGAGGTCTTTGCTTTTTATTTTTCCGGAGAACCGTCTTCTTATGTTCCCTTTAACCTTAATCCTCCTTTAGGTGAAACAATGGAAAAGGAGATACTGGAAGAGAGCAGGATAATCGGGGAGCATTTTGAAAGTATTCTTTTTTGGGGAGAAAATCCTATAAATGTTTCTTTTATGATTAACTTAAGAGGAAAAGAGGTTAATTTAGAAAAAAGAATTTTTGGAAGAAACTTATGAAAAAGGAAGAAAAAGGAACAATTGTCATCATATCGGTTATAGCCACAGCTCTTCTTCTTGCTTTGGGGATTTACTTTTTAAGAAGTGTGACTACCGAAATGAAGATATCAAAGAGTATAGAGAGTGCTAAAAGTGCCTATTACATAGCTGAAAGTGGAGTCCATGAAGCTCTATGGAAACTGGAAAACGATCCGGAGTGGAGAGATAATTTTGTTTCTGAAGAACTTAACCCCAACCCGGAAGGAGATTTTTGGACAGACTCCTTTACCAGAGAGAGTTTCGGAGGAGGTAGTTATCAGGTAACTATTTCCAATATTTCCCGAGGTAGAGGAGAAATAGTTTCGGTAGCCAGTGTTCCCTTTATGGACAGAAAAGCGGTTAGAAAAATTAAAACATCGGTTTTTAGGGGACTGGAAGACCCTACCGAAAACGCGGCTATGTTTTCAGGTGGACTGGGGGCAAATATTCATCTTATTAACTCTCACCTTATAATAAACGACGGAAATCTTTTTTGTAATCATAATATAATAATATCAAGCCAAAGTATTTTGGAGCTCTATGACAATCCGGAAACGGAAAAACTGGAAGGACAAATTCTTTCAACACAAAACTTTTTACTTTCTCCCGGAAGTGAGTTAGTTAACTATACTCTCATTTGCACTCGTGATATTTGTGAGGACGGATGTCAGAATTGTCCTCCTGAAGAGATACTTATTCCCATAGTTGATTTTGATTCTGATGACCCTAATTCTTTCTATTCCAGAGCGATGCGAAAAGATAATTGTCTTATTCTTTGTAAAGAAGAGGGAGGAGATCCTTACCCTTGTTCTCAGGAGTGTGTTTTTTCCTCTTCGGAATTTGGAGATCTTCTTTTTGAAGTGGGAGAGGGAGGGTCTTTAATAGTGGAAAATGAAATAACTTATGTTAGAGGGGGAGTGGATGTTAGAGGAGGGAGAAGTTTAATAATAAACGGAGTACTTCTTTCCGATGGGAATATAAAGATTGGAGAAAGGTATAAATGGGGAAATGAAGAAGGGATTTCTCATTTAGAAATTAATAGACCCGGGGGAGAAAGCCCTTCAGGAATTCTTTCTAAAAGAGGAGTTTATTTTGGAGAGTATGCTTTTCTGGAAGACTCTCATATAGAGGGAGTGGTTTATGCCGGAGATAAAATAGAGGTAATTGGTATAAATAAAGACATTCATATTATAGGAGGAATAATTGCCAGGAAGATTGATTTAGCTGGAAAAGAGGGAGTGGTAGAGATAACTTTGGACAATGAAAACATCCTCTATGGACTGGGGCACATGGTAGAAGGAAATCCGGTAGTGCCTTACTTTTCCCCTGTTATCCGAGTCGATCACTGGGAGGAAATATATTAATTTGTTAAAATAGAAACCAGAAATGCTTGATTTTTTAAACACTAAAATAGAATTTTTCGGACTTCACTTTTCCGATTATAATATTCGGGTGGCTAAGATTGAAAAAAGCAAAAAAGAGCCGGTTTTGGCATCTCTTGGAAAAGGAAGACTGGAAGAAGGTGTTATAAAAGAAGGGAGAGTAAGAGATGAAACGAGTCTTTCTCTAGCCATTAAAAGAATAACCGGAAATATCGAAGGGGAGAGATTGGGAACTAAATACATAGCCGCTTCCCTCCCGGAAGAAAAGTCTTTTCTACAAGTGATAGAAATGCCCAAAATGAGTAGAGAGGAATTAAGAAAAGCGGCACTTTATGAAGCGGAAAATTGCATTCCTCTTCCAATAGAGGATGTTTATCTGGATTTTCAGGTTATTCCCGGAGAAAAGAAGGGACACTTGGATATCTTAGTGGCTTCTTTACCAAAAAAGATAGTGGATCCTTATGTTTCCTCTATTGAGAAAGCCGGATTTTCTCCGGCGGTACTGGAAATTGAGTCGGTCTCAATCGCTCGAGCGATAATTGAAAGAGAGGAATTTTTGGAACCCACTCTGATAGTCGATATTGGAGAAAATAAGACCAATTTTATTATTTCTTCTAGGGGAGCAATTCAATTTAGCAGCTTTAATTCCATGTCCTCTGAAAGCTTTACCAAAGAAATTTCCAAAGAGAGAGACATATCTCTTTCCGGAGCGGAGGCTTTGAAGGTAAAGTATGGAATAGAAGGAAAAGAGGGAGAAAGAAATCTTTCTATACTAAACTCTCTTTCAGGAAAATTAAAAGAAGAAATTGAAAAGTATCTTGCCTACTATGACTCAAGCAGTTTCCTTCTCCCCTCTAAAGAAAAGAAAGAGGGAATTAGAAGAATAATTGTCTGTAATGATGGAGCCAGCTTAAAGGGACTTGACTCTTTCCTTTCCAAGGAATTGGGAATTGAGGTTAAAACAGGTAATCCTTTTTCCAATTTTTCCAAGGGTCTTTTGGATATATCGGAAAAAGAGGCCCAAAATTATGTGGCCGCTTTTGGGCTAGCCCTTCGTAATTTTGAAGAGAGATAATATGATAAATTTATTACCACTAGAGCAAAAGGCTAGAATAAAACAGGAAAAGAGACTAAAGATAGTCTTTGTTTTGGCTGTCTTTTTAGCCGTTTTTTCCGTTTTTCTTTTCCTTTCTCTTTATCTGGTAAAAGAAATGGCTGTTGGAGGGATTAAGGAAGAAAGCCAAGCTCTTTCTGAAGAAAGAAGAAAATTTGAAGGAGTTTTGGAAATGGAAGAGAATATTGAGGAATTTAACGAAATGGTTTCCCAAATTGATTCTCTTTATAAAAAATCACTTGATGTGACACAAACTTTAGAAGAAATTTATCTATCTCTTCCTCTGGGAGTTTATATAGAAAAAATGGAAATGGAAAGAGAGGGTGAGACGGAAAAGGTTCTTCTTTTGGGATATTCGCCCGATTGGAAGGCCTTAACTCTTTTAGAGGAAAAGTTAAAGGAAAGTTTTTCGGAAGTAAGATTTTCTTCCCATAGCTGGGCCCAAGTTGAAGATATTAATTTTTCAGTGGAAATTAAAATTCAATGAATAGCGATAATAAAAAATATTTAGTCTTTGCCAGCATTATTATTCTTCTTACAGGACTTTGCTTTTTTGCTATTTTTTCCACCTTTAAAGAAATTGAAGAGATTTCTGATAATTTTATAAAAGAAAAGAAAGAACTAGCTCTCTTGGAGGCCAAAGCAAAAGCTCTAAAAGAAGTGGAAGGATATGAGGAAAAGGAAGAGAAAAGAGAAGTTTTAAAAGGTCTCTTTGGAGAGTCGGAAAAACCGGTGGAGAGAATTCTTCTTCTAAGAGATTTGGCCGAAAGGAATAACTTGACGGTGGATATAAGTCTTGAAAGAGAGCATAAAAGCCCCGGAGAAGAATGGCCTCATTTTCAGTTTAGCGTTAGAGTTAGAGGAAATTTTCCCGATTTATTCCTATTTTTAGAAGAAATTAGAACTCAAAGATGGCTGGTTTTAATTGGAGAGATTACCATAAGAAAGGATACCACGGGAGTTTTAAGGGAAGATCATCACTCCAGTCAAAGAGTGGTGGCTGATTTAAAAATAAAAACTTATTTTTTAGAAAAGGACGATGATAATTAAAGAGGACCAATTTTTTTCAGGAAAGATTAGAAGTTTTTTTGAAAAGCTAATTGGGTTTTTAACCGAAAAACCCATCTTTTCGGTAATCTTTATAGTCCTCCTTTGTTCCTTTTTGGGAGTGCTTTTCTTTTACCGCTATGTCCTTATTCCCGCCGGAGAAGATTTTGTTATTAAGGAACAAGACCTTCAATTGAATTTAGAGTCTTATGAAAATATTGTTCGAAGGTGGGATATAGAAGAAAAGAGGATAGAGACCATAGAAAGGAGAAGGTATCAAAATATTTTTCTTCCCAAAGGAGAGGATGCACCCTCTCAAAGAGAAGAGGATATTTCCCCTCAAGAACTGGAAGATATTCTTTCTAACACTCTTTATGAGTTCTATTCCTTAAGAGGGGATCATATGCCTCCCATAGAAGAAAGAGCTTTGATTTGGGAAGAACTAGGACTGGGAAAGGCACAAGAATACAGGGGATATTATTTTCAAAATGTGATTTTCTTAAATTTTCTTTTAGATAAGATGGAAGAGGGTAATGAAGTTGACTAAATCCCTCTAGGTTATATAATAATTCCCACTAAAGCCTCCATAGCTCAACAGGATAGAGCACGGGCCTTCTAAGCCCGGTGTCCAGGTTCGAGTCCTGGTGGAGGTACTTTTTGGCGACCGTAGCTTAATGGTAAAGCACTCGGTTGTGGTCCGAGAGTTGGTGCGGGTTCGAGTCCCGTCGGTCGCCCATCTATAAAAGTTGCCCTCGTAGCTCAAAAGGATAGAGCGGCTCCCTCCTAAGGAGCAGGCTGTAGGTTCAATTCCTGCCGAGGGCACTAAAAAAAAGCAGGGCTTTCGCCCTGTCTTATTTTTTCCTTAGTGCCAATTTATGATTAGAGGCATCGATAGAAAGTATTTCAAAAAGATATTTTTTTCCCACTTCCAGAGCTTTTTCCATTTTTTCCCTGGTTCCAAATTCTGAGATATGGCAAAGTCCTTGTATTCCGGAGTCAATTTCCACAAAGGCTCCAAATGAAGTGAATTGATTTACTTTTCCTTCTATTTCTTCACCTTTTTTTAATTTCTTTTCAGCGTCTTGCCAAGGGTCTTTTTTAGTAGCTTTAAGAGAAAGAAAGACTTTTCCGTTTTCTATTTTAATTATTTTAGCTTTAGTTTTCTCTCCTTCTTTTATAATATCGGAAGGATTTGATACCAGACTCCAGTCTAATTCGGATATATGGATAAGCCCTTCTACTCCTCCTCCGAATTTAATAAAAGCACCAAAATCAACTATACCGGTAATTACTCCTTCTACCAAATCTCCTTCTTTGTAATTTTCCAAGGCCTCTTCTTTCTTCTCCATTTCTCCTATTTTCTCAGAAAGAATTATTTTTTCTTCCGATTTGGAGAGATCTAAGATTTTTACTTTTAATTTCTTTCCTACCAAATCTTGGAGCTCTTTTAGTATTTTTTCCGAGTCTCCGTCTTCTACATGAGGATAGTTTTCTGAAGAAAGTTGGGAAGAGGGAAGGAAGGCCGGAATGCCGTAGAGCTTGGTTAAAAGGCCTCCTTTGTTTGCTCCTTCTACTTTTACTTCCACCGTTTCATTATTTTGCTTCTTCTCTTCTAAAACGGTCCAGGAAATATCTTTTCTGGCTTTATGTCGGGAGAGTTCTACGTATCCTTCTTCTCCGTCTACCGAAACTACCTTTGCCGAAACGATATCACCATTTTTTAAATCCTTTAGTTCGTCTTTGGCGGCATAAAATTCCTTTCCGAAAATAATTCCGGTTCCAAAAATGCCTAAGTCAAGGTAAGTGGCCGCTCTTCCTTTGCCTGCCACCACACCTTCAACTACGCTTCCTTCTTTAGGAATTTCCAGTAATTGTTTTTCTTTTAGTTGTTGTTTCATACTGAGGACAGATTTTACACTTTTTCTTGATTTTTTCAAGTCCAACTGATAAAATAGAATACATTAAAAAGTAAATTAGTAAAGAGTATGGACATTAAGTGGTACGGACAGTCCTGTTTTAGAATTACCGCTAAGAGAGGAGAAAAGAGCAGAAACAAGGTAACTATTTTAATTGACCCCTTCGACCAAAGCACGGGGTTAAAGTTTTACAAAGAGAATGCCGACATCCTTCTTATAACTCATGATCATAAAGATCATAGTAATATAGAGGCGGTAGGAGGGAGGGCTTTTTTAATTGACGGGCCCGGAGAATATGAAGTGGAAAATATCTTTATTCAAGGGATTTTTTCTTATCATGACAATAAAAAAGGAGAAGAGAGAGGTGCTAATACCATTTATGTCATGGAAGCTGAAGGAATGAAGGTTTGTCATTTGGGAGATTTAGGGCAAAAGGAATTAACCGATAGTCAATTAAAAGAAATCGGAGAGGTGGATATACTAATGATTCCCGTAGGAGGGGTTTATACCATAGACGGAAAAGAGGCCAGTAAAATCATCTCTCAAATAGAGCCAAAGCTAATAATTCCTATGCACTACAAAATCCCCGGATTAAAAATAGACCTTGAAGGACCGGAAGATTTCTTAAAAGCAATGGGAGTAAAGGAAAAGAAGGCTACCGAGAAACTGACTATCTCCAAAAGCAACATTTCAGAAGACGGTGCCGATATTGTTCCCCTTAAAGCTCAGACTAAAAACTCTTAATTTTTATGGCTAAAAAAAAGAAAAAAAAGGAAGAATATGACGATTTGGGATACGTTTCCCCGGTGAGTATCAGTAAAGAAATGGAAAAGTCCTACATAGACTATGCCATGTCGGTTATAGTAGGACGGGCTCTTCCCGATGTTCGGGATGGACTAAAACCGGTTCACAGAAGAATCCTCTTTGCCATGAAAGAAGACAATCTTCTTCCCGGAGGGAGGTATAAGAAGTCGGCTAATATAGTGGGAATGACTCTGGGAAGATACCACCCTCACGGAGATATGGCTGTCTATAATTCTCTGGTTCGTATGGCTCAGGATTTTTCTCTTCGCTACCCTTTAGTTAAAGGACAGGGTAATTTCGGTTCAATAGATGATGATCCTCCGGGAGCCCAAAGATATACCGAAGCCAAGCTTTCTAGAATGGGTTTTGCCATGCTAAAGGATATTGAAAAGGATACGGTTGACTTTATTGATAACTATGATGGTTCCAGGAGTGAGCCCACCGTTCTCCCTTCTCCGGTTCCCCAACTCCTTTTAAACGGATCAATGGGTATTGCGGTAGGAATGGCTACCAGTGTACCTCCTCATAATGTAGGAGAAACTATAGATGCGGCCGTTCATCTTTTGGAAAATCCCGACTCTGACACGGAAGACCTCTTTAAGTTTATAAAAGGACCGGACTTTCCTACCGGAGGAGAAATTTATAACAGAGAAGAAATGATTAGCTCTTACTCTCAAGGAAAGGGTAGTATTGTGGTTAGAGGAAGAGCCGAGATTACTGAAGATGAAAAGGATACCCAAATTATTATTACCGAGATCCCTTACGGAGTAAGAAAAGCCAAGATGGTGGAAGAGTTTGCCAACTTAGTCCAAAAAGGAAAACTTGAAGGAGTAAAGGACATAAGAGATGAATCCGATAGGGATGGGTTAAGAGTGGTGGTTGATTTAAAAAGAAATGCTTTCCCTCAAAAGATTCTTAACCGCCTCTTTACCTACACTTCTCTTCAGAGAAACTTTCATCTTAATATGCTGGCTTTAATAGATGGTATTCAACCTAAAGTTTTAAGTTTAGTAGAGCTTTTAGAACACTATCTAAAACACAGAAAAGAGGTAACGGTAAGAAGGTTAAAATTTGATTTAAAAAGAGCTAAAGAAAGAGCTCATATACTGGAAGGGCTTTCTCTGGCTCTAAAAGATATCGATGCGGTTATTGAAACAATTAAAAAATCAGCCGATAAGGAAAAGGCCAAAGTTAATTTGATTAAAAAGTTCAAGCTTAGTGAAATTCAAGCCACCGCCATTTTAATGATGAGACTCCAAAGGTTAGCCAAGCTGGAAAGAGAAGAGATTGAAAAAGAACTGGAAGAAAAGAGAAAGATTATTGAAAAGATTACCGAGATATTAAAAGATGAAAAGAAAATAAAGAAGGTGATAAAGAAGGAGCTTTTGGAATTTAAAGAAGAGTTTAAAGATGATAGGAGAACCATAGTTAATGAACATGCCTTAGGCGGAGTAAAGGAAAAAGACCTCATTCCCCAAGAAAGAACCATGGTTACTATCACCCACGGAGGCTATATCAAAAGAATAAATCCTTCAAATTACAAAAGACAAAACAGAGGAGGTAAGGGAATTTTAGGAATGAAAACCAGCCAAGATGATGTGGTTGATCACTTCATAGAAGCCAATACTCATGATGATCTTCTTTTCTTTACCGATTCAGGAAAGGTCTTTCGAGTCCCGGTCTATAATGTCCCTGAGGGGGGAAGAGTAGCTCGAGGAAGAGGAATTCTTAACTTCCTGGAACTTTCTCCCGAGGAAAGGGTTCTTTCGGTAATTCCTTTGGATAAGGATGGGAAAGACGGAGATATTAAGAACCTAATTATGGTTACCGAGAAAGGAATTGTTAAAAAGACTTCTTTAGAAGAGTTTAAAAACATCAGAAGATCAGGTCTTATAGCCCTCACTCTGGGAAGTGGAGATCAATTAAAGAGAGTTAAAAAGACCACCGGAGAAGACGATATTATTATCGTTACCGAAAATGGAAAAGCCATAAAATTCAATGAAAAAGATGTCCGTCAGATGGGAAGACCGGCCAGAGGAGTAAAGGGAATAAATCTTCAAAAAGGAGATAGAGTAATAGATATGGATACCGTTAAAAAGACGGAAGATAAAAAACATCTTCTGATTATCACCGAAAAAGGGTATGGAAAAAGAACCAAGATAGATATGTATAGAAAGCAAACCAGAGGAGGAGTAGGACTTAAGACTTTGAGCAACATCCCCAAAACCGGAAAGATAGTTTCCGCCAGAGCAGTAGGAGAAAAAGAAGAGCTTCTTTCCATTTCCAAAAAAGGAAAAGTAATCAGAACTGACGTAAATAAGATATCTTCTCTTTCCAGAGTAACTCAGGGAGTGAGAGTAATGAAGCTTGATTCTAAAGATAAAGTCGCTTCCACAACTTGCTTCTAATATGAAATTTCTAAATCCGGAAGAAATTTTAGAAAACCTCCCCTTAAAGAAGGATATGATTGCTGTTGATTTTGGTTGCGGGTCAGGTGGATGGGCTATTCCTCTTTCAAAAAGATTAGAGAAAGGAGTGGTTTATGCCATAGATCTTCTAAAAGAACCTCTCTCGGCTCTTAAAGGTAAAATGGAAATGGAAAAGATTTCCAATATTAAGATTTTAAGGGAAGATATTGAAAAGGGAGTAAGTATTCAAGACTCTAAAGCCGATTTAGTTCTTCTTACCAATTTCCTTTTCCAGGTAGAGGAAAAAGAAGAGGTGATTAAGGAAGCTGTTAGGGTTTTAAATAAAGGGGGGATGATGGTCATAATAGATTTTCACCCCGACTCTTTTCTTTCTCCAGGAGGAGAAAAGATTTCTCCTGAAAGAGTAAAGGAGATCTCTCAAAATAATAATCTTTCTTTAAAAGATGAATTTCAAGTTGGCCTTCATCATTTTGGATTAATATTTAAAAAAGAAATATGATAAAAAAAATCATCCTCCTCTTTTTAATTTTAACCCTTCCTTTGGGAACTGCTCTTTCCCAAGACCCTTCCGATGGAAGAATTAGAAACCCTTGGGAGTTTGAAACTATTGAGGAGCTCCTAGAGGCTTTAATTGGGGCTCTCTTTAGACTTATGATGATTCTCGGGCCCTTACTTTTTTTAGTAGCGGCTTTTTACTATATGACTTCAGCGGGGGATCCGGAAAAAGTAAAAAAAGCTCAAAATACGGTAAAGTGGACTATTATGGGTATACTTATCGCTCTTTTAGCTAATGCTATTTTGTATTTAATAATAAATACTTTAACTGAGTAAGGGTTGCAATAATTTAGAAAAAGTGTTAGAAATTACAAATGGTAATAGAAAGGTCGGAAGTTACTTAAATTTTAGAGATAAAAAAATGAAGAAAATAATTGCGATTTCTCTTTTGTCTATCATTTTAATGGCTCCCTTAGCTGTTTTTGGTCAAGATTATATTGATACTCCCCCTGCTCAAGTTATTACGGACATTGAGGAAGTTTTTGACTGGCTTAGAGAGATAGTTAATTGGGTATTTGTAGCGATTATGATTCTAGTGGTTTTGATGATTCTTTGGGCTGCTTTTGACTTTATTACCGCTGGAGGATCTGAGGATAAAACTAATTCGGCAAAGAAAAAACTAACCTATGCTATTATTGGTATCGTGGTAGCTTTGCTGGCTTGGACCATACCTTATGTTGTCCAATCATTTATCACACCGTAGGTCAAGTTTTGAGGTTGTATAGAAAACCAAGCAATCCCTCTTTTTAAAGAGGGATTGATTTTTTAGAGATTAAATTTAGAATGAACTAGTAGCCGAGGTGGCGAAACTGGCAACCGCGGTAGGTTTAGGGCCTATTGCCCGTTAGGGCTTGTGGGTTCGAGTCCCACCCTCGGCACCAATCTAAAAACCGCCCTGATGGGAGCGGTTTTTCTTTTTAGCTTTTAAGCTCTATCTTTCTTTTCTTTTCTCTTTCAATTTTAGGCACTCTTATGGTTAAAATCCCTTCTTCCATGGTAGCTTTGGCTCTGGAGGGATCGGTTTCTTCAGGGAGAATTATTTCCCTACAAAAGGGACCCCAGTAGCACTCTTTAGTATAAAATTCCTTTACCTCCTTTTCTTCGGGTCTTTTCCTTTCTCCTCTTACAACAACTAAATCCTTTTCGGTAACTATCTCCAAATCTTCCTTTTTTACTCCGGCAATAGCTGTTTGAATAACTATCTCTTCTTCTGTCTGATATATATCAGCGGCAAGCTCTCCTTCTTTAGAAAGCCATTTCTTTCCTTCTTCCTTTTCAATTTCTTTGGCTTCCCAATCTTTTTCCTCCTTCTTTTTATTTTTATTAAACATCTTTTTTTAATTTATGTAAGAAATTTTATCATCTAACCTTTCATTTTACAAATGCTCTCCAGCTCTTTAGCTTTTCTTATGGAAAAAGAAAGAAGTAAGGCTAGAATAAGAAGGAAAGAAACTAAGATTAAAAAGAAGAAAATTTCGTTTATCATGGGAACTATTAGATTGTAGAAACCATGTAAAAAGGTGGCTGTCAGTATTCCTATAGGAATAAGTATTTTTTTGGAGCTACAGAAAGCCACTACTAGAAAGTAGCCCACTATTCCGGAAGCCAGAGCATGTAAGAAGGTAGCCGAAAGGAAACGAGCTACTGTTATAACCAGGAGGTTGGAAGGGTAGAGTTCCGGATGGTAAGAGAAGAGAAGCATGTTTTCAAAGGCGGCAAAACCCATGGCGGCGGTAATCATATAAATTATTAAATCAACCGGCTCATCCATATCCGAAGTTCTTAGTGCTCCTGCAACCATGGCCATATACTTCATTAGCTCTTCTGAAAAAGCTACCACAAAAAAGGTAGAAAAAATGGTAAGGGAAATTATTTGCCAAAGGAAAAGAGGTTCGCCCCAGAGAGGGAAAAGAATCTGATTGAAAAAGTCCTGAAAGAAAAGAGCCGGAAGAGCAAAAAGAGCTCCTAAAAGAAAGACTTTTAAAATCATTCTTTTAGGTTCTGGCTCTTCATCTTTTCTAAGGTAAAAGATGAGCCAAGCCAGACTGGGAAGAATAGCTGAAATGTATATTATTGCGGCCATTTTTCAATCATTAAAAGATTTTCTTTTTCTCTCAACGGAAGGTGTTTATAAATTTCTTCGGTTACAAAGGGGGCAAAAGGGTGGAGGAGCTTTACAATCCCGGAAAAGATTGTAATCAGTGTTTCTTGTCTTCCTTCTTTAAGATCTTCCTTTCCAAGAACTTCTTTGGATTCTTCTATTATTTCATCGGCAAAGCGATGCCAGCTATAATGATAGAGCTTTTCTATTGCATGAGAAAATTTAAAATTATCCAAATCTTTAGTTATCTCTTTAGCTTTCTTTTCAAACTCTTTTATTAAATCTTCATCTTCTTTGGTTAAGGAGCTTTCTTTTTTAGGACTGTAATCTTTACATCTCATCATTAAAAAGCGGAAGATATTCCATATTTTATTTACATAATTTCTTTGTCCTTTAATTTCATTTTCAGAGATAGTGGCATCTCTTCCGGCACTACTTCCCATGATAAGGGATATTCTTAAAGCATCGGCTCCGTAATCTTCCACCACCTTTATGGGGTCTATAACATTTCCTTTGGATTTAGACATTTTCTCTCTGTTTTTATCTCTAACCAGTCCATGGAGATACACTTTTCTAAAAGGAATTTCTCCGGTTTGATAAATCCCTAGCATAACCATTCTAATAACCCAAAAGAAAAGAATATCATAGCCTGTTTCCATAACCGAGGTAGGGTAGTATTCTTTAAGCTCGGGTAAAAGGGTGGCAAAGGGCCACTGTCCGGAAGAAAACCAAGTATCAAAGACATCTTCATCTCTTTGAAGTTTTTCATTTTTACAATGAGGACATTTCTCAGGGGTTTCTCCTTTGGTCACTATCCACTTTTTACACTCAAGACATTTCCAGGCGGGAATGGGAATTCCCCACCAGTTTTGACGGGAAATATTCCAGTCCTTTATATTCTCAAGCCAGTGAAGATAAATCTTCTTATAATTTTTAGGGATAATATCTATCTCTCCTTTTTTAACCACTTCTTTAGCCGGTTTAGCCAGGGGTTTTATGTCTATAAACCACTGATCCATAAGGAGAGGTTCTATTTCTTTTTTACATTTGTAACAAACGGAAAGATTATGCTTATAGTCAAAATCAATTTTTTCCATAAGACCCTTTTCTTCCATATCTTTGGCAATTTTTTCCCTGGATTTGGAGGCCGGTAATCCTTGATATTTTCCGGCTGCCTTGGTTAGCTTTCCTTCCTTATCTATCGCTTCTATCGGTGGAGGCATTTTTTCTTTATGTCTTTGCCATATTTCAAAGTCCTTTTCCGAGTGAGCCGGAGTAACTTTAACCGCCCCGGTTCCAAATTCAGGGTCAACCGCCTCATCGGAGATAACTACTATTTTTCTTTTTCCGATAACAGTCTCTATTTCTATTTCTTTTCCAACATACTTTTTATACCTCTTATCATCGGGGTGAACGGCGATAGCCGTATCTCCGAATTTTGTCTCAGGTCTTGTGGTGGCCAATGTGAAGGGACCGTATTTTATATAATAAAGGGGAGTTTTCTTTTCTTGATACTCTATTTCCAAATCGGAAAAGGCGGTCTGATGGTTTGTACAATAATTTACCAGACGATTTCCTCTGTAGATAAGCCCTTCATCAAACATTCTTTTAAAAGTCTGATAGGTGGTTTTTACCACCCTTTCATCCAAGGTAAAGGTATCTTTACTCCAGTCACAAGAAGAGCCCAGCTTTTTTATTTGTTCTTTTACTATCTCTCTATTTTTTTGAGTGTAATCCCAAGTTTTTTTATAGAACTCTTCTCTTTCCATATCCAGTCGGGACTGGCCCTTCTCTTCCAACCTTTTTTCAAAAACCACTTGAGTTTCAAAACCGGCGTGATCTGCCCCCGGAAGCCAGAGAGTTTTCTTTCCTCTCATTCGATTATATCTAATCATTATGTCTTGGAGAGTAATAAACATGGCATGCCCTATATGAAGAGGATCGTTTGCATTTGGCGGGGGCATTAGTATGGAGAAGGGTTCTTTGTGTCTTTCCGGTAGTTTTTTCGGATCAAAATAACCCGACTCTTCCCAGAGGCGGTATATCTCTTCTTCTCTTTCTTGGGGTTTATAAGCTTTTTCTATTTTCTCCATGGTAATACTATAGCAAAAATTTTATTCAATTTTAAGATTTGGGATTGATTCCAAGCTTTCCCAGTCAACCACCTCTCCTTTTTTAATTTGATGACTGGCGGTAATGGCAATCATTTTGGCGTTATCCGTACAAAGATCAAAAGAGGGAAGAATACATCTTAAATTATTTTCCTTAGCCTCTTTTAAGAATTTTTCTCTTAAAAACTTATTAGCCGTTACCCCTCCTCCGATTATTATGGTTTTTGCTTTGTATTTTTTAGCCGCCTTTATTGTTTTGTAAATCAAAACTTCCGAGATCGCTTCTTGGATTTCTCTAGCCATAGAGGAGATTGAGGAAGAGTCTTCTTTTCTGTATAAAACAGCTGTTTTAAGTCCTGAAAAACTAAAGTCAAAGTCCTTGCTCTTTATCATTGGTCGTGGTAGAGGAGGAGAAATCTTTTCTCCTTTCTTTGCCTCTCTTTCTATAGCCGGTCCTCCGGGATACTCTAGTCCTAGAATTCTAGCTGTTTTATCTAGACATTCCCCAGCCGCATCATCTCTTGTTTCTCCCAAAAGTCTATGATTTTCCATATCCAAAGAAAGAATAAGTTGAGTGTGTCCTCCTGAGACTATAAGAGAAACTGTAGGAAATTCGGGCTTTTCAAGAAGCAAGGGGGCAAAGAAGTGAGCTTTTATGTGATTTACCGGAACTACTTTTAAATCCCAACAAAAGGCTAAAGCTTTAGTAAAATTTATTCCGGTCCAAAGAGAGGGATCGAGTCCCGGACCTATGGTAACGGCTAAAAAGTCTATTTCCGGCTTTTTGTAATTTGAAAGAAACTCTTTAAGATCTTTAAAAAGAATCTCCTCTCTTTCTAATATCTCTTCTATTTCTTCCTTAAAAGAAAACCCTTCTTTTAGAAGATTAGATTCTTTTAGAGCCTTTTCAAGAAGAGGAGTTAAATTCTTTTGATGCTCTCTTCTGGCTAAGGTGGGATATACTCCTCCCCACTTTCTATGAATTTCTTCTTGAGAAGAGACAAGAGAGGAGAGGACTTTCTCTCCTTCTAAAACAGCTAGGCAAGTGTCATCACAGGAAGTTTCTATGGCAAGTAATTTCATAGGGTATTGATTTTTTTTGAGGTACTATTATAATGTATTCCGAATTTATTTGCACGGCCCCGTCGTCTAGTCTGGCCTAGGACGCCAGGTTTTCATCCTGGTAACAGGGGTTCAAATCCCCTCGGGGTCACATTAAAAAGACGGAGAATTTTCTCCGCTTTTTTTTACTCCAAGTGAAACTTATTTTCCACCGAGCCTAACTTCTTCTTTACCAAAGGATAATCTTTTAGACTTGGATCTTTTCTTAAAATATCTTTAGCCGTGTTACGAGTTTTTTCCACTAACCTAATATCTTTTAGAGCCTCCATAGTAAAGTCGGCTATTCCCCATTGTCTTTTTCCACTTAAGTCTCCCGGACCACGAAGTTCCAAATCTTTTTCAGAAAGCTCAAATCCGTTTTCAGAAGTGGTCAGGGCTTTTAGGCGATTACGAGTTTTTTGGCTTTTAGAATCGGTAAAAAGAAAACAATAAGACTGATGCTCTCCTCTTCCTACTCTTCCTCTTATCTGATGAAGCTGAGCCAGCCCAAACATTTCCGCTCCTTCAATTATTACCACACTTACATTCGGGACATCTATTCCCACCTCTAAAACCGAAGTGGAGACTAAGATATCGGTTTTTCCCAGTTTAAAATCTTCCATAATCTTTCCCTTTTCTGTAGGAGTCATTTTTCCGTGAATCATCTCTATCTTAAACTCGGGAAATATCTCTTTTTCCAGCCGCTCTTTTTCTTTGGTAACCGCTTTTAAATCAGCCCAAACTGAATCCTTTTTATCTTCTTCCGGAGTTTCTATTCTGGGACAGATAACAAAAGCCTGCCTTCCCTTTTTTATCTCTTCTTTTACAAAAGCGTAGGTTTCTTTTCTTTCTTTTTCCTTTATTACCTTGGTTTCTATTTTTTTCCTTCCTTTGGGAAGCTCATCAATTATGGATATATCCAAATCTCCATACAGAGTTAAAGCCAGAGTTCTGGGGATGGGAGTGGCGGTCATAGAAAGAAGGTGGGGGATTACTCCTTTTTCTTTACAGAGCTTAGCTCTTTGCTCTACCCCAAATCGGTGTTGCTCATCTACTATAACTAGGGCTAGTTTTTCAAATTTTACCTTATCTTGAATTAAGGCATGGGTTCCTATAAGTATATCCATCTCTCCTTTTTCTACCTTTTCCATTAGTTTTTTTCGGGAAATTTCTATAAATTCATTTTTCAGCTTTTTTGATCGGAATTTATCCTTTTTTCCGGTTAAGAAACCTATCTCAACTTGAAAATCTCTAAAGAGCTTGGATATCTCTTTAAAGTGTTGCTCGGCTAAAATTTCAGTTGGTGCCATAAAAGCCACTTGATATCCTTTTTTTATAGAAAGAAGGGCAGCTAATGCGGCTACAATTGTCTTACCGGAGCCGACATCTCCTTCTAAAAGCCTATTCATAGGACGAGATCTTTCTAAATCCTTTAATATTTGCCAGGAAGCTTTTTTCTGAGCATTAGTAAGAGAGAAGGGAAGAGTAGAGAGAAATCTTTTAATTAAATCAATATCCGTTTCTATGGGAATGGCTTTTTCTTTGGAGAGTTCCATTCTTTTTTTCAAAAAAGAAAGTTGAAGGAAAAATATTCTCTCAAAAGAAAGCCTCTCCCGAGCTTTTTTAGCTATCTTTTTTGAACTGGGAAAATGAATTTGCTCTAAAGCATTCTTTAGAGGAAGGAGATCATTTTCTTCTATTATTTCTTTGGGAAGAGTTTCTTTTATTAAGCTATCTATTTCTTTAACTACTTCTCTTATAATAAAACGAAGCCATTTTGAAGAGAGTCCTTCCGTTTCCGGGTAAACCGAAACAAGCTTTCCGGTGTGAATCCTTTCTTTTTTCTCCTCCTTTTCAAAAGAGGGGTTTATAAACTGAAGGCCTTGGTTTCCGTAACTGGTTTTTCCGGAGACAATGAGACTTTCTCCTTTCTTTATACTCCTAGCTAGATAAGGTTGATTAAACCAAATGGCGCTTATAGGAGAGCTAGAGTCTTCAATTATTACTTGAGTGTAAGAGATATTTTTTCTGGAGGTTCTTCCTTTTTCCACCGCCCTTACTCTTCCCCTTATAGTGGCATTTTCTCCGGCCTTAAGAGAGGATATTTCTTTAGTTTTAGAGAAATCTTCGTATCGATGGGGGAGATGAAAAAGAAGTTCTCCCACCGTCCTTATTCCCATCTTTGTGAGTCTTTTTCTGTATTCCGGGCCTATCCGGGGAATCTTTTCTATTGGTGTGGAGAGTTTCATAAACTTAGTGCCCTCGAGAGGACTCGAACCTCTAGCTCAAGCTCCGCAAGCTTGCGTTTTATCCGGTTAAACTACGAGGGCTTTTGAATACTTTACCATAAAAATTGATTTTTTCCAGCATAAATTACTAAAATAGCGAAAGGATATATGCTTAATATTCTTCTAAATACTACTCTAGAGTATAATAAAAAAAGAAAACTTAATATTACCTTCTAAAAAAAGGTTCTTTGCTTATGAAAAGGGGATTTACTCTAATAGAACTACTAATAGTAATAGGTATAATAGCAATCCTTGCCGCAGCTTTAATTGTAGGACTCTCTCCTGCAGAAAGGTTTGCTCAAGCTAGAGATAGTGTAAGAGAAAGACATATTAATGCACTTTATAATTCACTAACCTCTTACTATGTATCATATCAGGGAAACTGGAATGATATTAACCTACCCCAAGAACCTACTGAAATATGTAATACAAATGAAGTAGAACCCCAAAACTGTGGAGATCTAATTGATCTCTCCTTACTTGTTGATGAAGGACACATTACTCAAATACCGGTAGACCCCCAAGCGGAAGGTGACGGTACAGGATATCTAATAATGGAAAGTAGTGTAGTTCTAATTGCTCAAAATGCAGAAACTGACTTTATAGCAGTAGGGATAAGTGAGGAGGATTTTGATAATCAGGTCTGGATTTGGCCTGATCTCGACGGATATATTTACAATGAAGGAGTTCATGGGGATAGATGGATAGAGGGATATACAAAAGATGATGCTAATAATGAAAAAAGAGATAATTATCTATATAGTGAAGGTGAGGGAGGTTTTGATGAAGGCACTTGGGTTACGAATAGTAGAATTAATTTCAGTGAATGGGACACATTAAAAATAGACTGGGTTATATCTAGATCGGATGGCGCAGATGCTAATCATACTGTGTCTGAAATAGATGTTTCTGAAATAGAGGAAGAATTTTATGTAAGAATCCACGGGTATGGATCTATGGGCTTTTCCGTTGCAAAGATTGCTGTTGCCGTGACTCAAGATGAAAGCAACGATTGGGGAATAGTGGCAGATGCGGGGATAAACGCAAGCGATTGGGGAACTGACTTTGAGCTTAGGGTCTATCAAGTTTGGTTAGAGAAAAATAAGCAATAAAACAAGAAAGGATTATTATTTGCGTCTTTGCGATTTAACTCCTGGTTTGATTATAGTAATTCACTATTCCTAAAATAGTTTTGAGTAAGGGATTTGATTTTCTCCCAGTTGAAAATAAATGTCTTTATACTATAATACCAGAAGCGAGGAGAGGTGCCGGAGCGGTCGAACGGGGCACCCTGCTAAGGTGTTGTACCTTAACGGGTACCGAGGGTTCGAATCCCTCCCTCTCCGCATATTTCAAGAAAAGGGCGGGATGCCGGAGCGGCCGAACGGGGCTGTTTTGAAAACAGCTGTACCCATAGGGTACCGGGGGTTCGAATCCCTCTCCCGCCGCTTGTTTTTCCCTAAGAATAATTTATCCTTAATTATATAGAATAAAATGGCCTTGTTTTCCAAAACACCCAGTAGAATACTAGGGGTTGATATAGGGACTTTTAGTGTGAAAGTAGTGGAGATATCCAAAAAAGGGAAAAGAGCTCAGTTAGAAAATTATGGAGAAATACCTACTGAGAGCAGTAGTTTTTTTGAAAGGATTCAAGGAGAAAAATTGACCGTCTCGGAAAAATTAACCGCGGAAGCTCTAAAGACTCTTATAAAAGAAGCAAAAATTAAAAGCAGAGATAGTTTTTTTGCTCTACCTGAATTTGCTTGCTTTTTTACCACCTTTTCTCTTCCTTCAATGAAAGAGGAAGAGATGCCCTCAGCGGTTCAATATCAAGCCAAACAACACATCCCTCTACCACTTTCTGAGGTGGTTTTGGATTGGTCGGTAGCGGGAAAAGGGAAAGACAAAGAAAAGGAAGAGATAGTTTTGATTGCCGTTCCCAATGAGACAATATCCCAATACAAGGATATAGCTAAAAAAACGGGACTGGAAATAGATGCCTTGGAGGCGGAACCTTTCGGACTGGTAAGATCTTTGGTTAGAAGAAATGACAAAATGGTTATTCTGGTTGATATCGGATCAACTAGCACTACCGTTAGTGTAGTGGAAAAGGGAGTTTTAAAGATAGCTCATGCTCTAAATTTCTCCAGTTCTCTGATAAATAAATCCCTTGTATCTTCGCTTGATATAAAATACAATGAAGCAGAGGAAATAAAATGTGATAAAGGGCTAAAAGCGGACGGAAAAGAAGGCCAAGTTATGGTAGAATCAGTTGATAAGCTTCTCTCTGAAATTGAAAATGTCTTTCTTAGTTACCTTAAAAAGGAAAAAAGTGAAATAGAAAAAATTATATTCACCGGAGGAGGATCGGCTCTTCCCGGACTTTTAGAGCATACCTTGGAAAAAACCGGAATTAAAGCTGAAAGAAGAAATCCTTTTCAGGAAATGATTTATCCTTCACTTTTGGAAAAAACTTTTCAAGAAGTAGGGCCCTCTTTTTCCATTGCAGCCGGAATGGCTCTTCGGGGATTTGAAGAGGAATAGATATGGCCATAAAACTAAAGCAAGATAAAAAGAAGAAAAAAGTACCCAAGAAGACCAAAATCTTTTCTTTAATAGTTTTTTTGGTCTTTTTTGCTATAGCTACTATTTATCTGCTTTCCTTTCTTTACCGCTCTTCTTTAGAGGATGATTATAATGAAATGATGGAGTTTTATTCTCAAAAAGAGGCTGAAGCACAAAGCTTAAGAAGGCAAGTGGATAGAGTAGCGGTAGAAGAGGATACCAAGATAAGGTTTTTAAAAGATATTATTGAAAGAAGAAGAAAAACTACAGACTTCTTTTCTTTACTGGAAGAATTAACTCACCCGAGATTGTATTTTAATTCTATGTCTCTTGATGTTATTGAAGGAGAAGCCAGAATAGAGGGAGTAGCTGAGAATTTTCGAGTACTAGGAGAGCAGGTGCAATATCTTAGAGAAAAAAGTGCCATCTTTGAGGGGGAGGCTAATGATTTGATAAGAGTTATTGCTCGAGGGGGAGAGGAGAGCCTAGATCAATACACTTTGGAGTTTTTTATAAGTGAGGGTAACTTGGAAATTTATATTATGGACGAAAAGACCGGAAGAGAGGTTTTAGAACTTGAAAGAGACAATCAAAGACCCAAAGCTCAGGCCATAAAAGAGGAAAGAATGGTTATATTACCCCTTGAGGGAGAAACGGAAATCAGTCAAGAGTTTTTAGAGCTTGTTTCTCTTAGTGTATCTGAAGAGATGTCAGCTTCGGTTTATTTTTATCTTTTAGAAGGAGAGAAGATAGAAGAAATGAATAATACCTTTCTTATTTTAGAAAAGAATCCTCTTATAGAAAAAGTAGAGGTTGTCGAGATGAGGGTAAGAGAAGATGAAGAAGAAATTGATGTAGTTATCTTAGAAGAGGAAGAAGAGACTAATGAAGAAGAAGATAATAATAATGATGAAGAAGAAGAGCTTGATGAAGAAGAAGAGCTTGATGAAGAAGAACTTATAAAAAGAGGAGAAGTTAATTTTTCTTTAAGATTATATCTTAACCCCAGAATGTTTGGGGTTAGTTACTGATTATGAAAATTTTTATTACCGCCATTGTTTTTATCGGACTGACCGTTTTTCTGGTTACCTCCTTTCTTCTCCCTGAAATAGAAGAGCTTATGGCTATGAGAGATGAAATGGATAGCCATCAAAGAAGACTGGATTCTTTAGAAGAATATATTAAAAAAGTAGAAGATATTGAGGAGAAGAGAGATAAATACGAAGAAGAGTTAAAGAGAGTAAATCATATTCTTCCTGTTTATCCGGAAATGCCAGCTGTCTTTTCCACTATAGAGGAGATGATTAGAAGAAACGATTTAGCTATAGTCAGCTTGGGGTCGGTTTCAGTTAGAAGGACTGATGAAGCTGTAGATTTTAAAGAAGTTGAATTTTCTTTCAATGTTTTCGGTGGATATCCGGAGTTTAAAAATCTTATTGATGATATGGAAAGCTTAGAGAGGATTATAAAGATAGATTCCATTAGAATGGAAAGAGAAGGGTGGAGTTATCTATTTAGTGTAGAAGCTAAAACTCATTTCTTTTTAGACTAAAATGCTTAAAAATAAAAAATTTTTAATAGGGGTGGGAGTAATAATTGTCGCTATGCTGGTGTTTATCATCACTCAGCTTCTTTCCGGAAGCCCGACTAGGGTTATTGATGAAGCTCCAGTCTATAGAGCACCGTCCATTGATTTTGACTTTTTAGAAAGCAGTACTTTTAAGAATCTTTCCCCCTATGAAAGAATCGGGCCTCTTCTAGAAGAGGATATCGGAAGAGAAAATCCCTTTATACCCTACTAATTATGGCTACTTTGCTTGAAAAATTAAAAGAAGAACAGCTTCTTAGCCAGGAAGACATTATTTCCATAGAAGCCGAATCCAGAAGTGAAGGAAAGAGAGAGGAGGAGGTTATTTTAGATGAGGATATGGTTTCTGAGGAAGATCTTTTTCGGGTAAAAAGTGAATTACTGGGGATGCCCATAAAAGACGATGTGGATGCAAAGGATATATCTCAAGATGTAATCAAAGTAATTCCGGAAAACTCGGCCAAGTACTATAAAATGGTCCCTCTGGGAAAGAAAGGGGATACAATCGAGGTGGGAATGGTTTTCCCGGATGATCTTAAAGCCAAAGAAGCTCTTAATTTCTTAGCTTATCGGTATAAGTTCTCTTATGAGACTTTTCTTATCACTCCCAGTAGCTTTGCCAGAGCAATTAAGCAATATCAGAGCTTCCAAGAACAAGTGGGTTCTGTTTTGGAAGAAATAGAGACGGAAGGACTGGAAGAAGAAGAAACCAAAGAGGAGGAAGAGGATGAGACCACTAAAGAGTTTAGAAAATTAGCTGAAGAGGCTCCTATTATTAGAATGGTGGGAGTTATTATAAAACAAGCGGTAGAAGGAGGAGCTTCCGATATTCATATTGAGCCGGAAAAAGATAAACTGAAGGTTCGATTTAGGGTAGCCGGATCACTTTACTCTTCTCTTTTTCTTCCCTTAAAAGTTCATCAGGCCATAGTAGCCAGAGTAAAAATACTTTCCAATTTAAGGATTGATGAAAGAAGACTTCCTCAAGATGGAAGATTTTCAGCTAAGGTTCAAGGAAAAAATATTGACTTTAGAGTAGCCACTCTTCCCACAACTCAAGGAGAAAAGGTGGTAATTAGAGTTCTTGATCCGGAAAAGGGAATGATGACTTTTGAAGACTTGGGACTTAGTGGAAGAAATTTAGAATTTGTAAATAGTGCCCTTTCCAAATCTCACGGACTGACTTTAGTGACCGGACCAACCGGATCGGGAAAGACTACCACCCTTTACTCTGTTTTGGGAGTTTTAAATAATGAGGAGGTTAATATTGTCACCTTGGAAGATCCGGTAGAATACTTTATGGAAGGAATTAACCAATCTCAGGTTCAGCCGGCTATAAATTATACTTTCGCTAACGGACTAAGACAGATACTGAGACAAGACCCGGACATTATCATGGTGGGAGAGATTAGAGATGAAGAAACGGCTGAGCTGGCTATTCACGCCGCTTTAACTGGTCATATTGTTTTAGCCACATTACATACTAACACTGCCACCGGTGCCGTTCCCCGTCTTATTGACATGGGAATAAAGCCTTTCCTTATTCCTCCTTCTCTAAATTCGGTAATTGCTCAAAGACTGGTAAAAAAACTTTGTCCCAGTTGCCGAGAAGAGATGGAGCCGGCACCCGAGATAAGAAAGATTATTGAAGAAGAGCTCAGAGAATCTCCCTTTGAATTAAACGAGGAAATAAAGATTTACAAAGCTAAGGGGTGTATAAAATGTGGGGAGGAAGGGTTTACCGGAAGAATAGGTATTTTTGAGGTTTTTAACGTAGATAGTAGTATTCGATCTTCTGTAGCTGAAGATCAAAGTCGGTCAAAAATTGAGGAATTAGCTCGCAAGGCGGGTATGATTACTCTTAGACAAGACGGAATTCATAAAGCTCTCCAAGGCCTGACTACTATTGAAGAAGTTTTAAAGGTTACCGGAGCGGAATAAAATAAAAAAATGTTAAAAAAACTTTTAGAAGAAGCAATCAGTAAAGAAGCCTCCGATATTCATATTTCAGTGGGACATCCTCCCATTTTAAGAGTTGACGGGAGCCTTACTTATCTTTTTGATTGGGACAGACTCAGTTCAGAGACAGCTCGAAAAATGACTTTAGATCTTATGAGCGAAGCTCAAAGAGAGAGGTTTTTAGATGATAAGGAAATTGATTTTTCTTATGACCTTGAAGGAAAAGCCCGTTTTAGAGCAAATGCCTATTTTCAATCGGGAGAAGTTTCTTGTTCATTAAGATTTGTTCCGGATAAAATTAAATCAATTGAAGAGTTAAACCTTCCCATTATTTTAGATAATTTCTCTAAAGCCAAACAAGGATTTGTTTTGGTTACCGGTCCGTCTTCCCATGGAAAATCAACTACTCTAGCGGCTATAATTGAAAGAATAAATGAGACCAGATTTGATCATATTATTACAATCGAAGACCCTATTGAATATATTTTTAAGGATAAAAAGGCCTTGATAGATCAAAGAGAGATGTATGTTGATACGGCTTCCTTTTCCAAGGCACTGAGATCCTCTTTTAGACAAGATCCTGACGTTATTATGGTTGGGGAGATGAGAGACCCTCAAACTATCGCTACCGCTATTACCGCTGCCGAAACCGGACACTTGGTCTTTTCTACTCTTCATACCAATTCAGCAAGTCAAACTGTTCACAGAATTATAGATTCCTTTTCTTCCGAGCAGCAAAAACAAGTTAAAGCTCAACTTTCCGGGTGTCTTTTAGGGATAATCTCTCAAAGACTTATTCCCCGAAAAGGAGGAGGACTTATTCCCGCCTGTGAAATAATGCTTAATAATCCGGCTGTAGGGAATCTAATAAGAGATGATAAAATTCATGAACTTGATTTGGTAATTGAAACTTCCAGAGAAAAGGGAATGATATCCTTAAACAGCTCTTTGGCAGAACTGGTTAAAAAAGACGAAGTTTCTTTGGAAAATGCCTTAAGTTATTCCCTTGATCCTCACGGATTAAAGAGAATGTGTCAATGAAGTTTGAATACAAAGCAAAAACTCCCGAAGGGGAGGTAACCACCGGGGAAATAAATGCCTCAAGTAAAGAAGGTGCTACTTTAATTTTACAAAATAAAAACTTTTATGTTCTTTCTTTAGAGGAAAAGAAAACTCCTTTCTATCAAAGGGAAATAAGTATTTTGGAAAGGATTCCGGAATCGGAAGTGATTCTTTTTTCTGAACAACTTTCCATTATGCTCTCAAGTAGCATTCCTCTGGTAGAATCCCTCCAAGCTATATCCTCTCAGGTTAGTAACGATAAATTTAAGGAATATATCCTAGAGATTGCTCAAAAAGTAAAAGAAGGAGTGGAGTTTTCTTCCGCTCTTTCCAAATACCCTCAAGTCTTTTCCGTTTTTTACGTTAATATAGTAAAGGCGGGAGAGGAAACGGGAAATTTACACCAAAGTTTAAACTATCTTACTGAGTATCTGAGGGCTAATAACGAATTTAAAAAGAAGATAATTAACGCCATGACCTACCCGATAGTGATTATGGTTGTTTTTGGAGGGGTTTTGGTTTTTCTTTTTGCCGTAATTATGCCTAATCTGATAGGAATGATAGAAGATGCCGGGGCCGATATTCCTTTTGTAACTCAAATTGCCATAAATATATCAAATGCTATTCGATTTCAAGGACACTATATCTTCCTGGCTCTTTATTGTTTTATAGTAGCCATTATTCTCTTTTTAAAATCGGACTTTGGGAAAAATATTTTTGACAGTATTGTGTTTAGAATTCCTTCTTTTGGAAAGTTTTTAAAGAAAATATATCTTTATCGCTTTGCCGAAAATTTTGCCACCCTTTTTTCAGGAGGAGTATCGGTGGTTAAATCTCTGGAAATTACCAAAGACATCATCGGTAATAATGTTTACAAAGATATTATTGAACAAACCAAACAAGGAGTGGAGAGAGGAGAGGAGATAAGTAAAATTTTAAAAAGATACCCCGATTACTTTCCGGCCATGATAACTCAAATGATTGCCGTAGGAGAGAAAACCGGTAAGATGAGCGAGACGCTTATGAGTGTGGTTAGGATATATAAAAGAGAGGTGGAAGATGGACTTAATGCTTATGTTAGTATAATTGAACCGGCTATGATCATGATTATGGGAGCGCTAGTTGGAGGAATGGTGGCTTCCGTTATTTTACCGATATATCAAATGGGACTGGCTATGTAATTTGCCATTTATTATGATTTTTTCTATAATTACAAAAGTTAAAAAAATGATGGAGGAATGAACCGGAGAGGATTTACCCTTATAGAGCTGATGGTGGTTATCGCCATTATCGGTATCTTAGCCGCCCTAACCGTATCTTTTTGGAACTTATATAGAAGGAGGGCTGATGATACCATAATCACCAATTCCATAAATCAGATTAGAACTCAGGCTGAGGAGCATAAGATATTTGAAAATACTTATCTGGGAATGGATAGTAATCTAAATGTCATTCATCTTGTAGAGAATATTGAAAGTGAGACGGATCAGGAAGTAACTTTAGATATTAGCACCGATGGAGAAATGTATTGTGCTTATGCCGAGCTTATAAGCGAACCGGGAAAAATTTACTGTGTTGATTACTTATTAAATTCTCAAGTGGCCGAAGATTGTATTAATTATCAGTGTCAGTAGTAATTATTAAAAAAGGAAAAGGTCGAAGTATTTTAAAGAATAAAAACATGAAAAATCAAAAAGGTTTTACACTTATTGAGCTGATGGTGGTTATCGCCATTATCGGTATCTTAGCCGCCTTAACCGTAACTTCTTGGAACATCTACCAAAGAAGAGCGGAAGACGCCGAAAGAACGGTTATTATTTCTCAAACCAGGAATATAGCTGAGGAGTACTGGCTTCAAGGAAGAACTTATGAGGATTTGGAAGATTATGGTGCTTTTCAGAATCTATTACTTAATGGTCTTGATATTTGTGAGGGTAATTGGGACACCTGTGCGGATTTGATTGAAGTTTACTCTGAAAGAGAAAATTATTGTGTTAGTATACCTCTTACCGGTACTGAAACTAACTTCTGCGTTGACTCTGAAGGATTTGCCGGAACAGGAAAGATATGTGATGAAGGTACTGTCTCTTGTCAAGATGAATAAAGATTTATAATAGTTTATGGTCTCTTTAAGGGACAAAAAGTTGCTTTTGGCTTTGGGTACTATATTGCTTATAGTACCCTTAACCTATCTAGCTTTTAGTTATGCCGGTCCGACTTCCACCCAGTCTCATCTTTTAGGATGGGCTTTTTCCGATAATATAGGATGGGTGTCTTTCAGTGGAAATAATTACGGATTTGAAATTAGTGATGATGGGAAAATAGAAGGATATGCCTGGTCGGATAATATAGGATGGATTTCTTTTATGGAGGAAGATCTTTCCGGATGTCCGGAACCTCCTTGTTTGGCTGAAGTTGAATTTACTCAGTATTCGGATGATTTTATTGGTTGTCCTGATAATATCTGTAGACTTTCCGGGTGGGCTAGAGCACTTTCAGGAATGGAAGAAGAAGACGGTTTTGACGGATGGATTAGTCTTGATGAGGGATACTTTAAAAGAGAAGAAGGAGAGAAAAAAAATATTTCCGGATGGTTTTGGGGGGATAAGGTAATAGGATGGATTCAACTTGGAGATGATTCCGGTGAGTATCACTTTTCAGATAGCCTTAGAACCGCTTACAACTTCCCTCCGGAAAGAGCTTACGATTTGGAGGTAAAAATGGGATCAGAGGAGCTTTGTGGAAGTGGAGAAGACTTTACCCCTTCCTTTGAGTGGTCTCATAGTGACTTAGAAGGAGACCCAGCTCGTTATACTATTGATTTTATAACCCCCTCCAATATTGAAGAAATAGATGTAGGAAGATGGACTTATCCGGGAGAAGAAAGCGTTTCACTTAATTTTGGAAGTGGTTTTTGGGACACTGATTTTGAGTGGTATCTTTTGGGAGAAGATGATAAAGAAAGAGTGGTAGAGTCTGATAGTCATCAGTTTACAAGCCCCAAGCATCACTACCCCATAGTTAGCTTTAAGTGGTTTCCGGAAGAGCCGGTAGTTGGAGAAATAATTGAGTTTGATGCCACTTCCACTGTTTTAGGAGGAGGACAAACTTTAGATCAGGCTGACTGGATTTGGGAATTTGAAACCGAGGCTGATTATGAAGTTAGTGGAGATGATACTCCTACACCCAGTCTTTTAATTTCTAAAGAAAGTATTGGGGATAGTATAGAGGTAAGGCTAACCGTAGATGATAGAGAGGGTTATAGGTGTAGTAGTCAGTGGAAAACAATTTCTGAGAGTCTGGGATATCCCTTCCCTGAATGGGAGGAAGTGGACTTATAGAAAAGAATTTTTAGCCCTCTCTTAAAGGAGAGGGCATTTGTTTTTATCGTCATTTTTAGATATTATGACTATAGTATGACTATCTATCTTTCTTCTCTAATTTTCCTTTTTGGTCTTGTAGTAGGGTCTTTTTTAAATTGTCTAATTTATCGTCTGGAGATAAATAAATCGGTAAGAGGGTTTTCTTTTTGTCCCAAGTGTAAAAAGAGACTGACTACCAAAGACCTTTTTCCCTTATTTAGCTTTTTGTTTTTAAAAGGGAGATGTCGCTATTGTAAAGAGCCTATCTCTATTCAATATCCTCTAGTAGAATTTTTTACCGGAATAATTTTTCTTCTATCTTTTCTCTCTTTCTACCCTATCTTAACTATTTGGGCTTTTCTAAATTTCTTTTTAACTCTTTTTATTTTCTCTCTTCTTGTCGTTATTTTTGTCTATGATGCAAAACACCTCATTATTCCCAATCAAATAATTTATCCGGCTATTTTCGCCTCTCTTCTTTATGCTCTGTCTCTTTCCTTTAAATATGAAATTAATCTTTTTACTCCTCATCTTATCTCCGCTTCCTTGGCTTTTCTTTTCTTTTTACTTTTATACTTACTAACCAAAGGAAAAGGAATTGGGTTTGGCGATGTTCGTTATGCCTTCTTTATGGGAGCTTTCCTGGGTTACCCTAATGTTATTATCGGTCTCTTCTTTTCCTATTTTCTGGGGGGTATAGTGGGAATAGCTCTCCTTATCTCCGGAAAGAAAGGAAGAAAGAGTAAGATAGCCTTTGGGCCCTTTCTTATTCTGGGAACCTTTATTGCCTTCTTTTTGGGAGATTTAATTTTAAACTGGTATCTAAGCCTTATATTCCAATGAAAAAAGACGGATTTACTTTAGCTGAAATGATGGTGGTTATTGCTATCTTCCTTACTATTGCCACTATCTCTTTTGCCAACTACAGAAGCATTGATGCCGGTCTGGAATTTGAAAGGAATGTAGCTGATTTAACCAGAGCTCTAAGAAGAGCCAGAACACTTTCAATAGGATCTTATTATCTTGAAGAGTATGGTGAGGAATTTAGAGGGGTTTTTGGAGTAAAAATAGAGCAGGATCACTTTATTCTTTATGCCGATTTGGATAATAGCTTTACCTATACCTCGGGAACAGATAGTGTTATAGAAAGAGGCTATTTTGGAGAGAGAGTGGAAGCTCAGACAGGAGAAATAGCCTTTCGCCCACCTGATGTAATAGTTTATTTTGAAGGAGAAGAAAGGGAGAAGGGAAGTAGCAGTAAGGAAATTCAATTGTCATTTAATCAGGGAGAAAGAATTAGGACGGTTTCCATAAATTCTTTGGGTATTGTGGAAATAAATTAATATGAACAGAGGATTTGTTTTAATTGAGTTGATGATAGCCGTTTTTATTATAACGGGGGCTTTAATGGCGGCAAATTCCATAAATCATAGAGTTACTTCTGATACTCATCTTATGTCCGATCGCTTTACCGCCGCTTACTTAGCTCAAGAAGGAATGGAAATAGTTAGAGCAATAAGAAAAACCAATTGGAAGGAAGGAAATTGTTGGTATCAGGGAATAGACGAAGGAGTTTATGAAGGTGATTATCAAAGCACTTCTCTTAATTCTCTTTCAGGAGATCTAAGCTATCTTAGAAAAGATGAATTTTATAACTACACTTCCGGACAAGACACTCAATTTAGGAGAGTGATTGAAATAGAGAAAAAAGAGGTGGTTGGTCTTAATATGACTGATCCTGATCTCCAAGATGAATATTTGGAGATAAAGACGACCATATTTTGGGATTACAAGGGAAGGGAGTATAGTTTGGAAGTTAGAGAAGATTTATATAACTGGGCTGCCAGAGGACCATGTCCATAAAAAAGAAAAATTTTATAGAAGGATTTACCTTAATGGAACTCATGGTAGCGGTGAGCATTCTTTCCATTTTAGTAGTTCTTCTTACCGGAATTTTTTTGGAGAGTGTTCGTAGTCAAAGAACCGCTCTTATAAACCAGCAACTAATCGGAGAAGCTCGCTATGTTATTGAACACATAGGAAGAGCGGGAATGCTTGCCAGGGTAGATCATGGAGGAATGACCGGTTATCACTGTGTTATTGATGAAGGAGTTTTAAAAGAAGGGATTTTTAAGACGGATGAAAATTCCGTTACATTTGTAAATCAGAGAGGAAATTGCATGAGATATTTTTTGGATGAGGGAGTAATTAAGGTAGAGAAAAACGAAGTAGAAATAGGAAAACTGACTTCAAGTGATTTTCAAGTAAGTCAATTTAATCTCAAAGCCCAAGAGGAAGATTATGAAAAAGATTATCGTCTTACTATTTTCATTAAAATGGAAAGTGAGGCGGGTCAAATAGAAGCTCAAACTACTATATCAAGTAGAAATTAATATGAAAAAAGAAGAAGGATCAATCATCATACCCATGGTAATAGTAATTCTTTCCATTATTCTGGCTATCGGTATCGGAATAAGTGGGACTTTGGTAAAACAACTCTCGGAAATGCAGGTGGTGGAAAACTCGGTTATCGCCTTTTACGGAGCCACCACCTCAATAGAGATGACTCTTTTAAATAGAGAAGATCCCGAGTATCAGGAAGGAGAAATAATTTATGGTCCGGATGACCCGGTTAATTTCTTTACTCAGGAGTGTACTCAAGAAGGGTATGACTATTGTATTACCGGAACCGGAATTTATCGTCATTCCAGGAGATCTCTAAGAGTTCGTTACTAATATGAAAAAGAAAGAGGCCAAAGAAAGAGTAAAAAAACTAAAAGAGATAATTGACCATCACCGCTATCTCTATCATGTTTTAGATAAACAAGAAATTTCCCAAGAAGCTTTGGATTCTTTAAAAAGAGAGCTTTTTAATTTAGAGCAGAAATATCCCGACCTTATTACCCCCGACTCTCCCAGCCAAAGAATAGGAGGAAAACCTTTGGAGAAATTTAAGAAAGTTCCCCACTTTACCACCATGCTCTCTTTTCAGGACGCTTTTTCCAAAGAAGAGATGAGAGATTGGGAAAAAAGAATGAAAAGATTTCTTAAAAGAGAAGAAGATTTTAATTATTTTTGTGAACTAAAGGTAGACGGGCTAGCCATAGAACTGGTCTATAGAGAAGGTAAACTGGAACAAGCTTCTACCAGGGGAGATGGAGAAGTGGGGGAAGAAGTTACCGAGAATATAAAGACTATTGAGGCTATTCCTCTTAGACTTAGACCTATAAAAGAAAAGCCCAGTGTTGTAGTTAGAGGAGAGGTTTTTATAACCAAAAAAGAGTTTGAAAGATTAAACAGAGAAAGAGAAGATAAAGGAGAAAAGGTTTATGCCAATCCACGAAATATTGCCGCCGGATCAATAAGGCAACTGGACTCTAAAATAGCTGCTTCCAGAAAGCTTGATTTTTTCTCCTATGATCTGGTGGCTGACTTAAAAAAGGAAGAGATTATTTCTCCTTTAGGAGCTGAGACTCACAGGGAAAAACATGCCACTTTAAGAGATTTAGGATTTAAGACCACTAAAGAAAAGTATTGTAAAAATTTAGAAGAAGTATTTCTTTTTTATAATAAATGGGCTAAAGAAAGAGAAAATCTTTCCTATGAAATAGACGGAATAGCCGTTTTTGTTGACGACAATCAAACTTTTAATGATTTGGGAGTAACCGGAAAAGCTCCTCGGGGAGGAATTGCCTTTAAGTTTTCTCTAAAGCAAGCTACCACACTGATAGAGGATATAAAAGTTCAGATAGGAAGAACCGGAAAAGCTACCCCGGTTGCTTATCTTAGACCGGTAGAGGTAGGAGGAGTGACTATTACCAGAGCCACTTTACATAACCAAGATGAAATTGAAAGACTAGGAGTTAAAATAGGGGATACGGTTATTGTAGGAAGAGCCGGAGATGTTATTCCCTATATCATAAAAGTACTTCCGGAAATGAGAACCGGTAAGGAAAAGAAATTTTCTTTTCCCAAAAATTGCCCTATTTGCAAATCTCCTCTTTTTAAAAAAGATGCTACTAAAAGGTGTCTATCAAAAAAATGTCTGGCTCAACAAAAGGCCTATTTTAAGTTTTTTGTTTCCAAAAAAGCTTTTGATATAGAGGGATTGGGAGAAAAGGTGGTAGAAAAATTAATAGAAGAGGGCTTACTTTCTTCTCCTTCTGATCTTTTTAACTTAAAAGAAGGTGATATTCTTCCTTTGGAAGGATTTGAAAAAAAGTCAGCCGAAAATTTGATAAACTCTATAAAAAAAAGAAAAGAAATTTCTCTTTCCCGCCTTCTTTTCTCTTTGGGAATATATCAGGTAGGAGAACAAACGGCTAAAGAGTTAGCGGATAGATTTAAAAGCTTAGAAGAAATTAAAAGGGCAAAAAAAGAAGAGCTTCTTAATATTCCCGATATCGGTCCGGTAGTGGCAAAGGAAATTTATTCTTGGTTTAGAGATAAGGAAAATCTTGATTTCCTTAACTCTTTAGAGAAAGCGGGAGTAAGGATAAAAAAGGAAAAAAAAGGAAAAAAACTAAACGGAAAAAACTTTCTTTTTACCGGAACTTTGGAATCTTTTTCCAGAGAAGAGGCTAAAGAAAAAGTGGAAAAGGAGGGAGGGAAGGTTCTTTCATCTCTTTCTAGAAATATCCACTTTTTAGTTTGTGGTAAGAATCCGGGAAGTAAAGTGAAAAAGGCTAAGGAAATGGGAGTAGAGATAATAGATGAAAAGAAATTTTTGGAGAAATTATGACTAGGGCTTTAAAAAAAATAATTAATCTGGACTACTTTTTAATCTCTTCTGTAGCGGTTCTTTCTTTTTTGGGGCTGCTTTCTATCTATAGCTCTAAAGGAGTTCAATTTTTGGAAAGACAGGCAATTTTCTTTGCTCTGGGAATTTTGGTTTTCTTTTTCTTTGCCTTTTTTGACTGGAGAGCTATTAAAGAAAACTCGTTTCTTATCCTAGGACTTTATTTTATCGGTATAGCTCTTCTTTTAGGACTTCTCTTTTTTGCCTCCCCGGTACGAAATGTTAGAAGGTGGTATAATCTGGGACCTTTCCTTTTTGCTCCGGCTGAGTTTATTAAACTGGCGCTTATTATTTTTCTGGCTAAATATTTTTCCGTTCGCCATGTGGAAATGTATCAGATAAGACATATTCTGGTTTCGGGAATAACGGTAGCTCTTCCTTCTTTTTTAATCTTTCGCCAGCCGGATTTGGGATCTTCCCTTATTTTAATCTTTCTCTGGATAGGAATTCTCCTTATCTCGGGAATTAAGTTGAAACACTTTCTTATTCTTTGTCTTGTAGGAATTCTTCTTTCTTTTCTGGCATGGGGCTTTATAATGCAGGACTATCAAAAAGAAAGAATTATTAGCTTTATGGATCCTCAGTTTGATCCCCAGGGAATAGGGTGGGGAGGAACACATGCCAGAATTGCCATAGGAAACGGAGGATTCCTTGGACAAGGCATTGGAGAAGGGTCTCAAACTCAGTATGGCTTTTTACCCGAGCCACATACCGACTTTATTTTCGCCGCCATAGCCGAGGAGATGGGATTTTTAACTGTCTCTGTCTTAATTCTGGCTATAGGTGTTTTTATAGGAAGAATATCTCTTTTTATATCCAAAACCAAAACCAATTTCCCTCGTCTTTTTGCCGCCGGATTTTTAGTTATTTTTATCTCTCAGGCCTTTATTAATATCGGAATGAATTTAGGACTCCTTCCCATTATGGGAACGCCTCTACCTTTAGTTAGTTATGGGGGGAGTAATTTGATTTTTACTTTTGCCGGACTGGGAATTATTGAAAATATGAGAAGGTCACTCTAGGGGTATTGTCATATTTTAAAATATAGTATATAATGTGTGACGTTGCTCTTGACAGATTTTTTTTTAAAAGTAGAATGAAGGGCGACATCTTTTTATATAGTATAAAAGAATACTCTTTGTTTGATAATTTTTTCTAAAAACATCTCCAAAACCCCTATATTCATTTGTAGGGAAGTTTTATTTGTTAAAATTTATGCAAAAAATAAAGAAATTTGGTTCTCGAGAAAAAACACTTCCGGTTCCCTATCTTTTGGAGCTCCAAAAAGACAGTTGGGAAGAATTTTGGAGTAGAAAGTTAGGTGACCTCTTTTCGGAAATTTCCCCCATAACCGATTATACCGGTAAGGAATGGGAGATTTATTTTGAAGATTTTAAATTGGAAAAGCCCAAATATAAGTCGGGAAGAGAGGCTAAGGAAAATAACGACTCTTACACCGCCCCTCTTAAGGCTAATATCAGACTGGTAAACCTTAAGACTAAAAGAGTTAGAAAACAAGAAGTCTTTTTATGCGATTTTCCTCAGATGACCAAAGAGGGAAATTTTATTTTAAACGGAGTAGAAAGAGTAGCCGTCTCTCAGCTTATAAGATCTCCGGGAGCCTTTTTTACCTCTCAGGAGATTAAAGGAAAGAAGTGCTTTGGGGCTAAAATAATTCCTAACCGAGGAACTTGGTTGGAGTTTGCCACTGAAGCTGACGGATTTATCGGAGTAAGAATAGACAGAAGAAGAAGAGTTCCGGCTACCGCCTTTCTAAAAGCCTTAGGTGTCCATCAGGGAAAAGGGCCGGCTTTTGATAAGTCAACCAGTAAGGAAATTAAAGATATTTTCAAAGAAGTAGATAAGGGAGAAATATCCTATATCGAAAACACTCTAAAAAAAGACCCCGTTTCCAATAGAAAAGAAGCGGTGGTGGAAATATACAAGAGAATGAGACCCGGAGAAGCGGTCACTCCCGAACCGGCCTTGGAGATGATTGAAAATACTTTCTTTAACTTTGATAGATACGATCTTTCCGAGGTGGGAAGATGGAGAATTTGGCAAAGACTTCCTCAATTTGGGAAAGGAAAAGATGAAAAGATTAAAAATGAAGACAGAGTACTAAGTAGTAGGGATGTTATAGAAGTATTAAAAGAAATTATTAGGTTAAATAACGACCCTACCGCCAGTGAGGATCAAATTGATCACTTGGGAAATAGAAGAGTAAGACCCTTTACCGAGATTTTGGAAAATCAAATAAGAGTGGCTTTAATGAGAATTGAAAGGAATATCAAGGATAAAATATCCACTTCCGAGGATTCCGAATTGGAACCCTCCAGGCTGGTTAACACTCGTCCTTTTGCCGCTGCCGTACAAAGATTTTTTACTTCTTCTCAGATTTCTCAGTTTATGGACGAGGAAAACCCTCTTTCCAAACTAGAGCATAAAAGAAGACTTACCGCTACCGGTCCGGGAGGACTGAAAAGAGAAAGAGCCGGATTTGAAGCCAGAGACGTTCAAGCTTCTCACTATGGAAGAATTTGTCCCATACAAACTCCCGAGGGAGGAAATGTAGGGCTGGTAAGTCACCTTTCCATTTTTTCCAGAGTTAACCGATACGGATTTTTAGAAACTCCCTATTTTAAAGTTAAAAATGGAAAAGTAACCGATGAAGTTGATTATCTGGATGCACATGAGGAAGAAAAATACAACATTGCCCATGGAGGGGTGGAAATAGATTCCAAGGGAAAAATAGCCGAAGAAAGGGTGGAAGCACGAGTTAAGGGAAGCCCCGGAATGGCTGATAGAGAAGAGGTTGATTATATTGATGTAGCCGCCGAACAGCTTGTTTCCGTTTCCGCTGCCACTATTCCTTTTCTCCAAAACGATGACGCTAACAGAGCTTTGATGGGCTCAAACATGCAGAGACAATCTACGCCACTTTTAAATCCCGATCCGGCTTTGGTTTCTACCGGGATAGAGCCCAGAGTAGCCAGAGATTCGGGACAGGTGATTATAGCCGAAAAGGCGGGTAAAGTGATTGAAGTTGACGGAAAAAAGATAGTTATTAAAGACAGTACCGGAAAAGATACTACCTATAATCTGGAAAACTTTACTGAAACCAACCAGTATACTTGTTTTCACCAAAGACCCATAGTAAAGAAAGGAGAGACGGTAAAGAAAGGGGATATTCTTACCGACGGAGGAGCCGTTTCCAAAGGAAGAATGGCTTTGGGAAAAAATGTTTTAGCAGCCTTTATTCCTTGGCGAGGGTTAAATTATGAGGATGCTATTGTTATCTCTGACAGACTGGTAAAAGACGACTCTTATACCTCTATCTATATTGAAAATTTTGTCTGTGATGTAAGAGAAACCAAACTGGGTCCGGAAATTACTACAAACGATATTCCCAATGTTTCCGAAAAGAGACTTAAAGACTTGGATGAAGAAGGGGTTGTAAGAGAAGGAGCGGAAGTCGGTCCGGGAGATATTTTAGTGGGAAAGATATCGCTTAAAGGAAAGGCCGAGCTTACTCCCGAAGAAAGACTTCTTAAAGCTATTTTTGGTGAGAAGGCCGGAGATGTAAAAGATACCTCTCTTAGATTAGAGCATGGAAAGAGAGGAAGAGTGATTGGAGTTAAGGTTTTTTCCCGAGAAAAAGGACATAAACTGGAGTCGGGAGTGATAAAGAGAGTAGAAGTAAAAGTGGCTCAGCTTAGAAAAATTCAGGCCGGAGATAAGTTAGCCGGAAGACATGGAAACAAAGGAGTAATATCCAAGGTTTTGCCCAGAGAGGAAATGCCTTTCCTTGAAGACGGAACTCCGGTTGATATTATTCTCAACCCTCTTTCGGTTATCTCCAGAATGAATATCGGTCAAATACTGGAGACTCATCTGGGACTAGCCGCTGAAAAATTAGATTATATTGCCGAAACTCCTTCTTTTTCCGGAGCAAATACCGAGGATATAAGGAAGGAGCTTTTGGAAGCCGGGTATCCGGGAGATGGAAAGCTAAAGCTCTATGACGGGCAGACCGGGGAAGCTTTTCCCGAAAGAATAACGGTCGGTTATATCTACATGATGAAGCTAATCCACATGGTGGAAGACAAGATTCACATGAGAGCTATAGGACCTTACTCTCTTATTACCCAGCAACCTCTGGGAGGAAAGGCTCAATTTGGAGGACAACGATTCGGAGAGATGGAGGTTTGGGCTCTGGAAGGATATGGAGCGGCTCACACTCTCCAAGAGATGCTTACCATAAAGTCCGATGATGTTCCCGGGAGAGCGGCTACTTATGAATCAATTTTAAAAGGAGAGGAAATTAGAAAACCTAATATTCCCGCTTCTTTTCAGCTACTGGTTTCTGAGATAAAAGCCATTGGCTTAAGCCTTGAAATTAAGAAGATTTTAAATAAATAAAAATATGAGCGTAGAAGACGTATCAGCTATTAGAATTAAGTTAGCTTCTCCCGAAGACATTCTTTCTTGGTCTTATGGAGAGGTTTTGGAGGCGGAAACCATTAATTACCGTAACCAAAAGCCGGAAAAGAACGGGCTCTTTTGTGAAAGAATTTTCGGGCCCGAGAAAGATTATCAATGTTATTGCGGGAAATACAAAAAAATTAGGTATAAGGGAATAGTTTGTGACAGATGTGGAGTAGAGGTAACTAAAGCCTCGGTAAGAAGAAAAAGGATGGGGCACATAAAACTGGCCTGTCCTGTTTCTCATATATGGTTTTTAAGAGGAATCCCTTCCAAAATGGGACTGGTTTTGGGGGTTTCCATGAAAAAATTGGAAAAGGTAGTCTATTTTACCTCTTATATCATCACTGAAGTGGATAAGGAAAAGAAAAAAGAGATAATGAGAAGACTTCAAAGAGAGTACAAGAGAAAGATAAAAGAAAAAGAAAAGGAGTTTAAAGGAGAAGATCTTCAAAAAGCAATCGATAAATTAACCAGAGCTCGCGATAAAACTAAGGAAGAGGTTAATTCCATAAAAAAGATGGGAACTCTTTCAGAGGTGGAATACCATCGCTTTAAAAGGAAGTATAGGGATATGTTTCAGGCTGATACCGGAGTGGAGGTTCTTAGAAATTTATGTGAGGAAATTGATATTAAAGAGAAAATAGAGGAACTGGAAAAGAAAAAGGAAGAGACCACTTCTTCTCTAAAGAAAAGAAAAATATTGGATAGACTAAAGGTCTTTAGAGCTATGGAAAGATCAAATGTAAGACCGGAGTGGATGTTTCCCACTATAATCCCGGTTCTTCCTCCCGAGCTAAGACCCATAATTCAACTTGATGGAGGAAGATATGCTTCTTCTGATTTGAATGATCTTTATAGAAGAGTAATAAATAGAAATAGTCGTTTAAAATATCTTTTAGAAATCAATGCTCCCGACGTTATCGTTAGAAATGAAAAAAGAATGCTCCAAGAAGCGGTAGATGCTCTTTTTGACAATCAAATGAGAAAAGGAGTGGTTACTCAAGCTTCTACCGGAGGACAAAGACTCCTTAAATCACTGGCTGATATGCTTAAAGGAAAGCAGGGGAGATTTAGACAAAATCTTTTGGGAAAAAGAGTTGATTACTCGGGAAGATCGGTTATAGTGGTCGGGCCCAATCTAAAGCTTCATCAGTGTGGAATTCCTAAAAAGATGGCTCTAGAGATATTTAAACCTTTTATAATAGAAAGAATTCTCAATCGGGATTTGGCTTATAACGTTAAAGGAGCCAGCCGCCTTATAGAAGACGGAGAAGATGAAGTTTGGGAGATACTTGAAGAGGTGGTAAAAGGAAAAGTGGTTCTTCTAAACAGAGCTCCCACCCTTCATAGACTGGGAATTCAGGCTTTTGAACCGCTCCTAATTGAAGGAGAAGCCATAAGAATCCATCCTTTAGTATGTGAAGCTTTTAATGCCGACTTTGATGGGGATCAGATGGCTGTTCACCTTCCTCTTTCTAAAGAAGCTCAAGAAGAAGCTAGAAGCATTATGCTTTCTTCTAAAAATCTACTTAAACCGGCTACCGGAAAACCGGTGGTCTCTCCTTCTCAAGACATGATTCTAGGCTCTTACTTTGTTACTAAAATGAAAGATGGTCTAAAAGGAGAAGGAAGAGTTTTCTCTTCTCCCGAAGAAGTTAAGTTAGCTTTGGAATATAAGCAGATTGATATAAGGGCTAAGATAAAGGTAAGAATTGAAGGTGAGATAATGGAGACCTCCGCCGGAAGGATTATTTTTAATGACATTCTTCCTGAAAGCATACCTTTCCAAAACGAGGAGATGGATAAGAAGAACTTAAAAAAACTGGTAGGAGAGATTATTAAAAAACATGAAAAGGAAGAAGCTCATCTTCTCCTTGATAAAGTAAAAAATCTTGGATTTGAATATTCTACTCGTTCGGGAATTTCCTGGGGAATGGATGACCTTATCATCCCTAAAGAAAAAGAAAAGATTTTAGAAGATGCGGAAAAAGAAGTGGAAAAAATTGAAGATTATTTTGAGCAAGGTCTCTTTTCAAATGAAGAGAGAAAGGAAAAGATTATCGAAGTTTGGACAGGCGCTAAAAATAAAGTAGAGGATTTAGTTCCCAAAACTCTACCTGAAGATGGTCCGGTTTTACATATTACCGATTCAGGATCCAGAGGATCTTGGTCTCAACCGATTCAGATGGCCGGAATGAAAGGGCTTGTGGTTAACCCTTCCGGAGAAACCATTGAACTTCCGGTAAAAAGCTCCTTCAAGGAAGGATTTAAAGTATTGGAATACTTTATCTCAACTCACGGAGCTAGAAAGGGAACCGTGGATACCGCTCTTAGAACGGCTAGTGCCGGATATTTAACCAGAAGACTTATAGACGTAGCTCATGAGGTAATAGTAACTGAAGAGGACTGTAAGGATAAAGAGGGACTGGAAATCTCCAGAGAAGATGCCGATGATTTGGGGCAAGACTTAACTTTCAAATTAGCCGGAAGAGTCGCTTTGGAAAATATTAAAGAAGGGAATAAGATTTTAATTAAAAAAGGTGAAGAAATAGGATGGGAGGAAGCTAAAGAGTTAGAAGAAAAAAAGACCGGACCAATTAAGGTAAGATCGGTAATGACTTGTAAAACCAAAAGAGGAGTTTGTCAGAAATGTTACGGATGGGATTTAGGACATAACAGAATGGCTCAAATAGGGGATGCGGTAGGAATTGTTGCCGCTCAGGCCATAGGAGAGCCGGGAACGCAGCTAACCATGAGAACCTTCCATACCGGAGGAGTAGCCGGAGACTCTGATATTACTCTCGGTCTTCCCCGGGTTCAGGAGATATTTGAAGCACGTATTCCTAAAGGAAAAGCTCTTATTTCTGAGGTGGATGGAGTGGTTAGTCAAATTACTCCCGAAGGAGAGATTAAGATAGAAATATCTTCCCGTGGAAAAAAGAAACAACTGAAAAGCTACAAGGTTGATTCCAATAAAGCCATTTGGGTTAAAAAAGGAGAAAAAGTTAAGAAAGGAGATCAGCTTTGTGAGGGTAATTTGGAAATTAAAAAGATTTTTAAAATAAAAGGACTAAAAGAAGCTCAAAGATATATCCTAAAAGAAGCTCAAAGAGTTTATGTTTCTCAAGGAGTAGATATCCATGATAAGCATTTGGAAGTAATTGCCAGACAAATGACTTCCAGGGTAAGGATTATTAATCCGGGAGATAGTCACTTTACTCCCAAAGAGATTATTGAAAAAGAAACTCTAATAAGAGAAAGCGATCGGCTTATAAAAGAAGGAAAAGAGCCTCTTGAAGGGGAAGAAGTTCTTCTGGGTATCTCCAAGGTATCACTTAGTACAGACTCTTTCCTTTCGGCCGCCTCTTTCCAACAGACCTCCAAAGTCTTAATTGACGCTGCTCTGGAAGGTAAAGAAGACCATCTTAAAGGACTAAAGGAAAACGTTATTATTGGAAAGTTGATTCCGGCCGGAACCGGATTTAAAGAAAAAAAATAGGGCTCCTGCCCTGTTTTTTTCTCTTTTTCTGTGTTAAAATTAGGAGAGATTATGGCTAAGAAAAATAAAGAAAAAGAGAAAAAAGAACCTATTTTTTCCAGTAAAATAAAAAGAGCAATAATAGGGCTACTCCTCTTTCTTTTAGCGGTAATTAGTGCCTTAGGGTTTTGGGGCTTATCGGGAAAAGTCGGTGAAGAGCTGGTAAATGTTTTCCGCTCTTTTTTAGGATGGGGCTCACTTTTTATTCCCCTCCTTTTCTTTTTTTCCGGAATGACTCTTTTTAGAACTCATTATGAAAGATTCTTTCTTCCCGTCCTAATTTCCTGGTTTGCCGTAATAATGGGGACTTCCGGTATTTTAGGAGGATTTTCCGAAAATAGACTGGGAGGATGGCTGGGAGAGACAATCTCACACCCCTTACAATCGGGAATAGGATTTATCCCTTCTCAGCTCCTTTTTCTAGCCTCCTTTCTCTTAGGGGTAATTATATTCTGGAATCTTCTCTATGAAGATCTTTCCATTTTGGATGTTTTCAGAAAAATATTTAAAAAAGATAGCAAAGAAGGATTCCCCATAGTTAAAAAAGTTTTTACTCCCAAGTTTGAAAGTGAAAAGATAGCTTCTTCTCCTAAAAAGGAAGAAAAAGAAGAGGAAAAACCGGTTTCCGGAAAGCTTTCTGATCTTATTCCCCCCATAGATTTACTGGAAAACAGACAAGGATCGGCTGATCCGGGTAATACCGCTAGAGATTCTTCGGTTATTAAAAAAACTTTTGCCGATTTTCATATTCCGGTAACCATGTCTGAAATTAATGTAGGACCGACCGTTACTCAATATGCCATGAAACCGGCCGAAGGAATAAAGCTTTCTAAAATTACTTCTTTAGCTGACGATTTGGCTCTGGCTTTAGCCAAGCACCCGGTTCGAACGGAGGCACCCATACCGGGAAAATCCCTTGTGGGGATTGAGGTTCCCAATCAAAAGAGAGAAGGTATCGGACTAAAAGATCTTTTGGAAAATAAAGAATTTCTTTCTCATCCTTCCTCTCTTTCTCTGGTAGTGGGTAAAAATGTCTCCGGTCATCCTATTTATGCCGATTTAGCTAAAATGCCCCACCTCCTGGTAGCCGGAGCTACCGGTTCGGGTAAGACTATCTTTTTAAATACGGTTATTTTAAGCTTACTTTATAAAAATTCTCCGGGTGATCTTCGATTTATTTTAGTTGACCCCAAGAGGGTGGAGTTTTCGCTTTATAAAAACCTTCCTCATCTTCTCACCTCGGTTATCTATGACGCTGATAAGACTTTTAATGCTCTAGAATGGCTTATCGGAGAGATGGAAAGAAGGTTTGAGCTTCTTTCCGAAGAGAAGACCAGAAATATAATAAGTTATAACCAGGAAAAAGAAAGAAGAGGAGAAGATAAGCTTCCCTATATTGTTTTAGTAATTGATGAGCTGGCCGATCTTATGGCAAGTAAGGGAAATGAAATTGAAGGTGGAATAGTGCGGATAGCCCAGATGGCACGGGCGGTGGGAATCCACCTTATTTTAGCCACCCAAAGACCTTCGGTAGAAGTAATTACCGGACTAATCAAGGCTAATATCACTTCCCGGGTCAGTTTTCAAGTGGCTTCTCAGGTTGATTCCCGAACTATTCTTGATATGGGAGGAGCGGAAAAACTTCTTGGATCGGGAGATATGCTCTTTGTTTCTTCCGATAACACTAAACCAAGAAGAATTCAGGCTCCTTATGTTTCCGAAAAGGAAGTAAGAAAGGTAGTTAAATGGCTTGATGAAAACTCTAAAGGAGACGAAGGAATTGGAGATAGTCTAAGTGAAAAAATTGAAGAGGAGCTGGAAAAGCCTTCCGGAATGGATTATGAAGGGGGAGATGAAGATCCTCTATACTCGGAAGCTAAAGAATTTGTCCTTCAGACAGGCAAGGCCTCCGCTTCTATGCTACAAAGAAGACTCAAGGTTGGTTATGTAAGAGCGGCTCGTCTTTTAGATATGCTGGAGTATAACGGGGTGATTGGGCCCTCCCGAGGGGCTAAGCCAAGAGAAGTTTTTGGAAGAGAGAGTGAAGAGGAGGAAGGAGATGATTCTTGGGAGAAAATCTAAAATTAAAAAAATATGACTAATAAAAAGAAAGACGATAAAAAATTAGAAGAGACCCTAAAGGATATAAGGCAAAAATTCGGAGAAGGGTCTATTATAAAACTAAAAGAAATGAGGGCTTCTGATGTGGGAAGCATTCCCACAGGCTCCATTTCTCTGGATGCCGCTTTGGGGGTAGGAGGAATCCCTCGGGGAAGAGTAGTAGAGATTTATGGAGGAGCTTCAGCGGGGAAAACCACTCTTTCTTTACATGTAGTAGCTGAGGCTCAAAAGAAAGGTGGGGTAGCTGCCTTTGTGGATGTGGAAAATGCACTGGATCCTTCTTATGCTAGAAAGATAGGGGTAAAAGTGGGAGAACTTCTTATCTCTCAACCCGATTCGGGAGAACAAGCTCTTCAAATAGTGGAAACATTGGTTCGTTCGGGAGAAGTGGATGTTATCGTAGTTGACTCTGTAGCCGCTCTGGCTCCCAGAAGTGAAATTGCCGGGGAGGTAGGGGATGTTCATGTAGGAACTCAGGCCAGATTGATGTCAGCCGCTTTAAGAAAACTTTCCAAGGTGATTTCCGAGACGGAAACTTCGGTTGTTTTTATAAACCAGACCAGAATGAGGATAGGGCAAACCTTTGGAGATCCTACCACTACCTCGGGAGGACTGGCTCTTAAATTCTATTCCTCCGTTAGGATTCATCTGGCTAGAATAGCTCAAATAAAAAGTAAGGAAGATATTATTGGAAACAGAATAAGAGCTAAAGTGGTTAAAAATAAGGTGGGAGCTCCCTTTAAGAGCGCCGAGTTTGATATATATTACAACGAAGGAATTTCTTTCTACGGGGAAATTATTAATGTCGGTCTAAAGACCGGACTGATTAAGAAATCGGGTCCTTGGTATAGTTACGGAGATAAAAAGTTGGGACAAGGAACGGAAAACTCCAAGGAATATCTGAGGGAAAATCCCAAGCTAGCTAAAGAGATTGAAAAGGAAATTAAAAAAGCTCTTAAAGAAGAGCTTAGTAAGTAGCTTGAAAGAGTTTTATTCTTGAGTATAAGGGATCAGGCCCATTTGCCTGGCCCTTTTTATATTCCGAGAAAGTTCTCTTTGATGTCCGGCACAAACTCCGGTCTTTTTTCTGGGCTTTATACGATAGATATTATCCAAAAATCTTTGAAGTATTTCGGTATTTTTAAAATCTATCTGCTTTATTTCGTTTTGGCAAAAATAACACTGCTTCATAATTTTTTATTTAAAAGGGAATATCTTCAACATCTATTTCATCATCTTCATCAATTACCGGAATATCTTCCTCCTCATCCTTTTCCTTTTTTTCTCTTCTTTGAGGATTGCTTTCGCTTCCGCGAGGACCAAGCTGAAGAAAATCTCCCACTATCTCAGTAGTATATCTTTTATTCCCATCCTTTCCTTCCCAGCTTCTGGTCTGAAGCCTTCCTTCTATTAAAGTCAGGGAACCTTTTTGAAGATACTCGGCAGCGATTTCAGCGGTTTTTCCGAAAAAAACCACATTATGAAACTCGGTTTCCTCCTTCTTACTTCCCGATTTATCGGTATAATAGCGGTTGGTAGCCACGGAAAAAGAGGTTACCGAATTTCCGTTTTCCAGAGTTCTTTTCTCCGGATCACGGGTTACTCTTCCGGCTATGATGACTTTGTTTAAATTCATAGAATTTCTTCTATTTTATCGTCTATTTCTTTTAATTTTACCTTTTTGCTTTTTTTAATTTCTCTTTTTGGCTTCTCCTCCTTTTCGGGTTTTTCTTCTTCAACTACTTCTTTTTTCTTTAAGAGAAGATAGCGAATAATTTTCTCTTCCTTTTCCAATTCTTTTTCTATCTCTCTTATTTTCCCTTCTTTAAAGTCTAGAGAGCTAAGATAAGCGGCATTTTGCTTTTCTATCGGGTAGGAAAGCTCTCTTCTTTGAGGGCTACTGATCTTTTTTACCGTACCTTCCAATTCTTTTACCTTTTCTAGAATTTGATTATGAAACTTTTCCGCCTCTTCGTCGGTCATCTCGGGGGTTATAAGATAAGTTAATTCGTAAATCATATTTTGAATTCAATTATATCTCCTTCTTTTACCTGATAATCTTTACCCACCGTTTTTACTTTTCCTTGGCTCCGAGACTTTTCAAAAGAGCGAGCCTCTTTCAAATCCTCTAAGCTGACTATTTCCGCCCTCTTAAAGTTATCTCTAAAGTCAGAATGAACCATCTCTGCCGCCTCCAAAATTGTCTTTCCTCTTTCTATAATCCATCCTTGGGCTTTTCTGTTTGCTATGGTAAAAAAGGTGATTAAAGCGAAGGAATTATAGCAGTCAAGAAGGAGTTGGTCAAGGCGGGAAGTTATTCCCAGTTCTTCCTTTTCTTTGGAAGAAAGATCTTTCAGCTCTCTTTCAAGTTTAAGGTCGATATAGCTTTTTCCGTTATAAAGATAGGAGATGGGCTTAAGGGTTAAAAATTGAAACTCCTTAATGCTTTCTATCTCTTCTTCCTTTAATTTAATCTCTCTTAGAGGAGTTCCTTCCTGTGCTTTTTCTTTAAGATTTTTAATTAAAGAAACTCTTTCTTCTCCTCTTAATTTTTTTTCCAGTGAGGAGAGATGTTCTATGTCTTTTAAAAGAAGCTCCCTTTCTATTATCTTTTTATCTTTTTCCGGAGAAGGATTATCTCCAAAATCTCTTATAACCTGTAAAAGAGCCCGACATCCTTTAAGGTGAGAAAGAAACTGATTTCCCAGCCCTTCTCCCTTATGAGCTCCCTCAATAAGTCCGGCTACATCAACAAACTCCAAAATAGGATAAATTTTCTTCTCCGGAAGAACAGCTCCACTGATTTCTTCCATTCTCTTATCGGGAATTTCAACTATTCCCAGATTGGGACTTATAGTAGTAAAGGGGTAGGAATCAATATCCACCTCTTTTTTGGTAAGCAAATTAAAGAGAGTTGATTTTCCGGCATTTGGCAAACCGACTATTCCTATTTTAAACCCCATATTTATTTTTAATTTAACTCTGCTAATATTATATCAGTAAAACAAAACCATATCTATGGAAGAAATACTGAAAACTTATGATATAAGAGGGGTTTATCCTAGTCAAATTGATGAAGA
>SL_3KL_010_SEDDRAFT_10000035_pt1 | contig 70918 bp, 64 predicted proteins | sample SodLakKL_010_SED_2_FD_10381 | JGI IMG/M metagenome (IMG submission 10381)
CGCCTGCCGGGGACAACAGCAGGAAACCCCCTGATGGTCGGGCAGGGGTCCCGCCGGGATTGCGGGAAGCCTCAGCCGATGAAGACCCCGGGGGCGGCAGTGGGGATCCCCAAACCGATGCCCCCGGCGATGCTGCAGACAGCTCCGGCTTGCCCTACCCCGAACTCAGAAACAACGAATGAGGAACTGCCCACCATGGACAGCCGCAATTATTTTTTGTCTCCATCGTTAGCCTATTGGCAATAAGTTGCCCGATGCACCCAATGTTCAGCAAAGAATCCATTACTATGAATACCACCATCAGGCTGATCGTCATTGCCGCGACCCTGCTTTTTACAGTTTGGCCTGCCGGTCTCATTGCCCAGGACCGTCGCCTTGAAAGGGCCGAAAAGGCTTTCGAACTGCGGCAATACCATGAGGCCATCGACCTTTACCAGAGGGCCTATAACAGGGTTCGCCGCAACGACAGGGCCGAGGCCACCCGGCTGATCTTCCAGATCGCTTTATGCCACCGCTATACCAACAACCACCGGATGGCCGAAGCTTGGTTCAACCGGGCCGTCAGGGCCAATTATCCCGACCCGGTGGCCGTGCTTTACCTGGCCGACGCCATGATGACCAATGAAAAATTCGATCAGGCCCTGGAGAACTACCAAAGGTTTGCCGAATTAGCCCCTGACGACTGGCGGGGGCCACATGGCATTGCGTCGGTCGAGCTCGCCAGGGAACTGATGGAAAACCCCACCCCTTATCAGGTGGAGGCAGTGCGGCTGTTCAATTCACGCCGTGACGACTTCACACCTGCCTTTGCCGACCACCGGGCCAGCAGCCTGATCTTTGCCTCCTCCAGGGACGATGCCCTGGGTCGAAATTCCGATCCATGGACAGGCAACCAGCATACCTCATTCTTTATTACCTACCAGGACAGGGCCGGTGACTGGGACAGACCATCGCTGCTGGACGAAGGCCCTATCAATACCGAATACAACGAGGGGGCTCCCTCGATCAACGCACAGGCTACGGAGATGTTTTTCACACGTTGCCTTCGCTCGGAAGACACCGACATGGGATGCCGTATTTTCAGGGCCCAGCGCGAAGGCGCCAACTGGGGGAGTCCGAGGGAGGTACGCCTTACCACGGATAGCCTGGTTACACTGGGTCATCCTGCCATCAGTCCCGACGGAATGGAACTTTACTTTGTTACCAATATGCCCGGCAGTCTGGGCGAAAGGGATATCTGGGTGGCCAGGCGGCCTACCCCCAACGGAGAGTTTACCAACCCCGAACACCTGGGAAAACCGGTCAATACCCCGGGCAATGAGATGTTCCCCTTCGTAAGGGAAGACGGCACCCTGTTTTTTGCCTCCGACGGTCATCCCGGACTGGGTGGTCTGGACATTTTCGTGTCGTCACCCTCACCCGACGGCTGGAGCCAGCCAGAGAACCTCGGGGTGCCCATCAACAGTCCGGCCGATGATTTCGGCATTGTGTTCAGACCCGGCAGGGAAGAAGGGTTTTTGTCATCGAACAGGGGGCGTACAGGGGCCTACGACATCTATTCGTTCGGGCTGCAGCCACTGGAATTCATGATTTCGGGGGTGGTACGCGACGACACCACAAAAACTCCCGTTCCCGATGCCCTTGTGCAACTCATTGGTTCCGGCGGTTCCATCCACCAGGTAGAAACCGGCCGTGACGGCAGCTTTGTGTTCGACAGGTCAGTAGTCAGAGAAAACACCGTTTACGAGATCCTGGTCAATAAATCGGGCTATTTTGCCGGCCGGGAAAGGGTTTCAACCATTGGCTACGACCGCAGCCACGACCTGGAGCAGGATGTCCATATCTCCCCCATTCCCGTCACCGCCATTGAGTTGCCCGAGATACTGTATGAATTTGCCAGCTGGGAGCTGCAGCCCCAGTTCAAGGATTCGCTGAACGGACTGGTGAGGACTATGCTCGACAATCCCAATATCGTAGTGGAACTGGCTTCACACACCGACAGCCGGGGTACCCACGATTACAACGACACCCTGTCACAGCGCCGGGCCCAGTCGGTGGTCGACTACCTGGTAGCCGAAGGGATAGAGAATGAGCGGCTGCAAGCCAGGGGATATGGCAAACGTCGCCCCCGGGTCATTGAACGTACCATCGAAAGAGAAGGATTTGTCTTTGAGGCCGGCACCGAACTCACAGAAGCTTACATCGAAAGCCTGCCTGAGGAGTCGCACCGGGATGCGGCCCATCAACTGAACCGCCGAACCGAATTCAGGGTATTGCGCGATGATTACGACCCCCCGGAACCTCCGGGAGGGGAAGACCGGGAAAATGAAGTCAGGGGAAGAAGCTGAACCGGCCGTGTCCCCGGCTCGAAATTCACTTTCATGAAGTACAGACTCCGGGGGGTATCCTCCGCAAAAGAAGACGTGCACAAGGCCATCCGCGACCTCGACAAAGGGTTGTATCCCAAAGCCTTTTGCAAAGTAGTGGATGACCACCTGGGGGGCGATCCGGCGTGGTGCAACGTAATGCATGCCGATGGTGCCGGCACCAAGTCGTCTCTGGCCTATATGTACTGGCGGGAGACTGGCGATTTGTCGGTTTGGCACGGCATCGCCCAGGATGCGGTGGTCATGAATCTCGACGACATGCTTTGTGTGGGCATCAGCGGCAACATGCTGGTGTCATCTACCATAGGTCGCAATAAGCAACGCATACCCGGCGAGGTGGTAGCAGCCGTTATCGGTGGCACGGAGGCCTTTTTGGAGAAAATGCGGGGCCTGGGCATCCAGCTGGTACTTACCGGTGGCGAAACGGCCGATGTGGGCGATCTGGTACAGACCATTGTTGTCGATTCGACGGTGACCGCGAGGGCACCCCGCGAAAAGATCATTACCAACGAGCGGATCTCGGCCGGTGATGTGGTGGTCGGCCTTTCGTCGTCGGGTCAAACGACATACGAAGACACCTACAACAGCGGCATCGGAAGCAACGGCCTGACTTCTGCCCGTCACGAAGTCTTCCATCGCAGCTATGCCGAAAAATACCCGGAAACCTACGACAACAGTCTCGACCCTTCAGTAGTGTATGTGGGCAGCAAGCGGCTTACTGATCCATTGGAGGGCTTGCCGCTCGATATCGGGCGCCTGGTGCTTAGTCCAACGCGAACCTATGCCCCGGTAGTGAAAAAGATCCTAGAGCTGGCAAGGCTTCATATCCACGGCATGGTCCACTGCAGCGGGGGAGGGCAGACCAAGATACTTCACTTTTTAAACGCCCACCATGTGGTCAAGGACAATCTGTTCGACCCGCCTCCTTTGTTTCAGTTTATTCAGAGTGAGTCTTCCACACCATGGCAGGAGATGTACCAGGTGTTCAATATGGGGCACCGTATGGAGTTCTATGTGAAAGAAGGCCTTGCGCATGAGATCATTGACTTGTCGGCCGAATTCGGGCTCGAAGCCCGGATTGTCGGAAAGGTATTGCCCTCGCGCACCCCGATGCTGACCATTTCCACCCCCCACGGAAGCTTTGCATACCCCTGATGCGGATTGGCTGTTTTTTCTTACCTTTGCAGTCAAATTTACAAAGAAGATGTTATTGGATAAATTACAGGCAATCAAGGAGCGTCACCGCGAGGTGGGGGAGTTGATCGCCGATCCGGACGTAATGTCCGACATGAAACGCTACATTAAGCTCAGCAAGGAATACAAAGATCTGGAACCCATCGTAGAGGCTTACCACCAGTACAGGAACGTCATCGACAACATTGCTTCATCGAGGGAAATGCTCAACAACGAGAAGGACTCTGAATTCAGGGAGATGGCCAGGGCAGAACTGGAATCGCTGATGCAGCGCAAGGACAGCCTCGAGGAGGAGATCCGCCTCATGCTGATACCCTCCGACCCCCAGGACGACAAAAATGCCATCGTTGAGATCAGGGCTGGTACCGGAGGGGATGAGGCAGCCTTGTTTGCCGGCGATCTCTACCGGATGTATCAGAAATTTTGTGAGAATTCGGGCTGGAAAACCGAACTGGTCGATATGAACGAAGGCACTTCTGGTGGTTTTAAGGAAGTCATTTTCAATGTTTCGGGCCAGGGCGTTTACGGGGTGATGAAATACGAATCGGGAGTTCATCGCGTACAGAGGGTGCCCCAGACCGAAACCCAGGGCAGGGTGCATACTTCTGCTGCCACCGTTGCCGTATTGCCCGAAGCTGATGAATTTGACATCGAACTGAAAGCCGGCGATATCAAAAAAGAGACATTTTGTTCCTCGGGACCCGGCGGACAGTCGGTAAACACCACCTATTCGGCAGTACGCCTCACCCATATCCCCACAGGCATTGTGGTCTCCTGTCAGGATCAGAAATCGCAGATCAAGAACATGGACAAGGCCATGAAAGTTTTGCGGACCCGGCTTTTCGACATGGAATACAAGAAGTACCTCGATGAGATCGCCTCGAAGCGCAAAACCATGGTATCGTCGGGCGACCGTTCGGCCAAAATACGTACCTATAACTTTCCGCAGGGCCGGGTAACCGACCACCGCATCGGCCTGACCCTGTACAATCTGTCGTCGATCATGGACGGCGACATCCAGGAGATCATCGACGCATTGCAGGTTGCCGAAAATGCCGAAAAGCTCAAGGAAGGTGTGGCATAACTCCCTCTTTTATGACACGACAGGAACTCATCCGGCTTATTCTCGACAAAAGGTCTTTTTTGTGCATCGGACTTGACCCCCTGCCCGAAAGCCTCCCTTCTTCCTTACAAGGTGAACCGGCCGACAGGGTTTTCGAGTTCAACCGACGCATCATCGATGCCACCATCGACCTGGCGGTGGCCTACAAGCCCAACATGGCATTTTATGAGGCATTGGGGAGTAAGGGGTGGGAGAGCCTGGAAAAGACCATACAGTACCTGAGTGTCCATCCCGGCGGTCCGGTATTCACCATTGCCGATGCTAAAAGGGCTGACATCGGGCATTCTTCAACCAGGTATGCAAAAGCTTTTTTTGAGGCGATGCCCTTCGACGCCCTGACGGTGAATCCATACCTGGGCAGGGATTCGATCATGCCATTTTTGTCTTTTCCAGGCAAATGGGCCGTCGTACTGGCCCTGACTTCCAATTACGGGGCCCTTGATTTTCAGATGCTTCACCCCTCTCTGCCTGGGCCGGCTGAGAAATCCCACAATAAGACCACCCACTGTCAGAAACTCTTTGAGGTGGTTATGGAACAATGTGTGCAATGGGGCAGCCCCGGGCAACTGATGTTTGTGGTGGGGGCTACGCAAGCGGCCATGCTGGGCCAGTTGCGCGAACTGGTCCCTGAACACTTTTTCCTGATTCCCGGGGTAGGAGCCCAAGGAGGCAGTCTGAGAGAGGTCGCTGAGGTAACCATGAACGCCCAGGTGGGCATCCTGGTCAATAGCTCACGGAACATCATTTATGCGGGCAGCGATGATGATTTCGACACTAAAGCCCGCGAAGCGGCCTCGGCACTTCAGTCAGAAATGGAAACCATCCTCAGGGAACGGCGGTTCATTTCCTGAGACCGGATTATATGAACGTTTTAAAACTTTACAAAGTTGAAATTTTCTTCCTTTGGATTAGACAACCGGCTCATGGACGGCATCGAGGCGATGCAGTTCAAAACGGCCACCCCCGTTCAGCAAGAGGTAATCCCCCAGATCATGAAAGGACATGATGTGATTGGCTGTGCCCAGACGGGTACAGGAAAAACCGCTGCGTTTCTGCTGCCCATCATTCATCGCATCATCAACTCGCCCGAACGCGATCACATAAGGGCCCTGATCATTGTTCCCACCCGTGAACTGGCCGTACAGATCGCCCAGCAGATGGAAGGTTTCGGGTATTTTGCCCCGGTAAGTTCACTGGCTGTTTACGGTGGGGGGACTGGTGCCGTGTATTCGAACGAAAAGAGAGCACTCATTAGCGGCGTTGATATGGTGGTATGTACCCCGGGCCGCATGATCAGCCATCTGAACCTCGGCTATGTAGATCTGAGCAAACTCGATTTCCTTGTTCTCGACGAGGCCGACCGGATGCTGGACATGGGGTTCCACGACGATATCATGAAGATCATTTCCTTTATAAACAAAAACAGGCAAAGCCTGCTGTTTTCTGCCACGATGCCTCCCCGGATCAGGGAACTCAGCCGTCGCATCCTTGTCAATCCGAAGGAGATCAATATCGGGTTGGCCACTCCTCCCGAAAAAATACGTCAGGAAGCCTATGTGGTGTACGAAGAACAAAAAACACCCATGATCTCATACCTTATCTCCGATCAGGCCATGAAAAGCATACTGATTTTCGGCGATACCAAGGTGGGGGTGAAGCAACTGAGCCGTCACCTGAAAAAGCAAAAGCTTTCGGTCGAGGAGATTCACTCCGACCTGGAGCAGCACGAAAGGGAAACGGTCATGAACCAATTCAAGAGCAGGCAGGTGCGTATCCTGGTGGCCACCGACATCATTTCGCGGGGGATTGACGTGGAAGACATCGACATGGTCATCAATTACAACGTGCCCCACGATGCCGAAGACTATGTGCACCGGATCGGTCGCACCGCACGCGCCGAAACCCAGGGCAGGGCCTGTACACTCATCAGCCCCCTTGAACAGCGAAAGTTTGCCGCCATCGAAAAGCTGCTTGGAAAGTCTGTTGTAAAGCCCCGTCTTCCCGAAGGCATGGGTGACGGCCCTGCCTATGAACCTGAGAAAGCCCCTGCTTATAGTGGCGGGAAGAAAGGTTTTGTCCGGAAAGGGAGGCAGCAGAGAAAAAACTTCAGGATGAGATGAATGAGGTATTCTCGCCAGCACATGCTCACCTGGGTGAAATTGTCAGAGAGGCTGTGGCCCGTTTTGATCTGACGGGGCGTAAGCTTGGCAGCGGAAAAAGAAACCAGGTGAAACACCTGCCTTACCGGGGCCAGGAACTAAACATCAAGTCATTTCGCATACCTAACTTCCTGAATCGACTGGTATACCGCTTTGTACGTAAGTCGAAGGCCAGACGCTCGTTTGAGCATGCCCTGTATTTGAGGTCGAAAGGCATTGGCACACCGGCCCCCATCGCCTATTTTGAGGATGCCGGAGGCTGTATGCTGGGCAGGACTTACTATGTAAGCGAGCACCTTAGCCAGGACCTGAGCTTCCGCACCCTGATAGAACAGCCGGACTACCCCGGCAGGGACGAGATACTCAGGCAATTTACCCGGTTTACCCACAGATTGCACGAAGAAGGGGTACTGTTCAAAGACCACTCGCCGGGAAATACCCTCATCAAAAAGTCGGGGGAACAAACCTATGATTTCTTTCTGGTAGACCTGAACAGGATGCGGATCGATGCGGCTCTGGATTTTGAGGACAGGATGAGGAATTTCGCCAGGCTTTCGGCCACTCCCGGCATGTTGCGTACCATGAGTGCTGAGTATGCACACATTACCGGAAAGGAGGAGGCCATGGTATACGGGCGGATGCAGCATTATACCCTGGCCAACAAAAGACGGCGCGACCGCCAGAAACTGATCAATAAAAAGCTGGGGAAATACAGCTAACAGAGCCTATTGTGTTTCCTTCTCCTCTTGGTCCGCGCTGTCCTTTTTGCTTTCGTCCGGTTCTTCGTCCTTAGCAGTATCCTTGCTTTGCTCTTTTTCCTCTCCCGCAGGAGTGCCTGCGGCAGGGGGTTCGCCGGGGCCGCTGCCGGATTGCAGCCTGCCGGGTGGGGTGTCCTGTGGCGTGATCTCGCCCTGCAGTTCTTCGACCGCTTTAAAGGAAGTTTCCAAAGCCTCCCTAAACTTGTCGAAGTCTTCCTGGTACAGGAATAATTTGTGTTTTTCGTAGAAAAACTTGCCTGTTTGCTGGTTGAACCGCCGTTTGCTTTCGGTGATGGTCAGGTACAATTCATTGGCTCGGGTGGATTTCACATCGAAAAAGTAGGTCCTTTTTCCTGCCCTGACCGATTTGGAAAAAATATCGTCTCTGGGAATATTGCTGTCAAATTCTTCCATATGGGTCGTCCTCTTTGTTTCTACTATTTAACAAATTTAATAAACCCCTTCAAATAACCATGGTTTTTTTTTGATTTCTCAGGCCGGACATTCCCGAAAGCCTGCCGGGCCAAACCGGCAAAGCGCAATACCTGGTTGCCTGCTTCGACCCTGCCTTCGGAAAAATGCCCTGTATGAACCAAAATTCACTTACTTTTGCTTATTCTTAACAGGCGCTGCCACAATTGGCATGAGTGCAGACCAACGTCACTGATAAATAGAACCCGGAATTATGTTAAACAGAAGGCATCTGCGAGTGAAGGTACTGCAAAGCCTCTATGCGTTTTATCAATCCCATGAGCACGACCTGGCTGCTGGCGAGAAACAGCTTTTTTTCGGTATCGAGAAGATTTATGATCTGTATATCTATCAGTTAAGCCTGCTGGCCGAACTCCTGGTCCAGGAGGAAAGGACCATGGAAGACAATCTTTTAAAGCGGCTCCCCACACACGAAGACCTGCATCCCAAAAGGGCCTTTCTCGAAAACAAATGCCTGGTCAAGATCGCCGGAGATGTCCGGCTTCAGAAGCTGGCCAGCCAGAAAAGGATCAGTTGGTCCAACGACCGGGATCTGGTCCGCAAGCTGCTGGCCAGGATCAGGCAGCAACCCTATTACTGGGAATACCTCGAAACAACACAGCACGATCTGGGAGAAGATACCCGTTTTGTGCTGAAAATGTTCAAAAGAGACATTCTGCCCTTCGAACTGCTGCATCATTTCTATGAGGAAAAATCTATTTACTGGCTGGACGACTGGGAGCTTGTTAATAAAATGATTATCAAAACTCTGAAATTGTCGGTCGAAGCCGGTGGGCAACTCCAGCTCATGAAACTGTTCAAGGAAGAGGACGATCGCCGTTTTGCCCTGGAGCTTTTCCGGAAAACCATTTTGAACCACGATCATTTTGATCGGATCATCTCGGCAAAAACAAAAAACTGGGACATTGAACGCATTGCCATCATGGACATCATCATTATGGAAATGGCCCTTTCCGAAATTTTGAAGTTCCCCGAGATCCCCGTAAAGGTCAGCCTGAACGAATACATCGAGTTGTCAAAAATGTACAGTACCCCGAAGAGCAAAGTGTTTGTAAATGGGGTATTGGACAAACTGGTCGAGGAATTTGTCAGGGATGGGAAGATAGGGGCCCATGAGACAGGTTTTTCGGCTCCCGCATCGGAATGATTTATTAACTTTGCTTTTGCCAATAAGGTGTAAACAAAAACTCCAAGCGATGAACTTTCTTTCTGTTATTTTGATGGCATCCCCTGAAAATGGAGGTGGGCTGGGTGCTTTTCTCCCCCTGATCCTGATAGTTTTGGTATTCTACATGTTTTTTATCCGCCCGCAGATGAAAAAACAGAAGCAACTACGCAAATACCGCGAAAATTTGCGCAAGGGAGACAAGATCATTACCATTGGCGGAATTCATGGAAAGATCATAGAGGAACAGGAGAGAACATTTACCATCGAGGTAGAAGGTGGCAACAGGCTGAAGATCGAAAGGTCGGCTGTGGCGATGGACGGAGCATCGGAACAGCTTGGCGACAAACGTTAAATGAACTGGAAGCTACTGTGGCGCAAACGCGATGGCCTGACCCCGGGAGAGGCGGCCACCAAACGGAAGGTCTACATCTTCGTGGTATGCGTTGTATGCAGCGCAGTTTTCTGGCTGTTCATCAAATTGTCTCAGGAAAACCAGTCTTTGTTCAGCAGGTCCGTTGTCTTTGAAGATGTTCCCGAAGGCATGGTCATTGCCGGACAAAGCGATTCGGTGATCCATTACATGCTCGAGACTACCGGTGTCCGGCTGATTCAGGCCGGGCTGTTCTCCACAGGCGAAGCCCTCCGGTTGGAGATCCCCTCATTGCCCAGCCTTCAGCGTAACGGCCGCCGGGTTCATTACCTCAGCAATACGCTGGCCAGAGAAAGATTACAGGAAGAGGCCAATCCGTGGGAGCGTATCACACAGGTCAACCCGGATACTGTTTTCATCGAGTTGGCACCCTCGGCCACAAAACGCATTCCGGTCGAATTGCAGGCCGATATTACCTTTGAACCACGCTTTGATCAATACGGCGAATTGGAGATCAGCCCCGATTCGGTGCAGCTTACCGGTCCGAAGACCGTCCTGGATACCCTGTCACGGCTCCAGACTGTTCGCTGGGAGGCCCGCAATCTCAGGCAGACTACCAGGGCCAGGCTCGACATAGCCCTGCCTGAAAACATCCCCTCTCTCGAACTGGATGTAAAACAGGTTTCTGTTGAGGTACCCATTGCCGAATTTACCGAATCCTCTCTGGAGCTTCCCATTCAGGTTGTCTGCCCCGAAGGCATTATTCCGAGGGATATCAGGCTGTTCCCTTCGAGGGTGACGGTGTCCTATCTGGTTGCCCTACAGGATTATGCTGCCGTAGACCAGGAGATGTTCGAAGTCGTGGTCAGTTGCCCGGAAACACCCGGGCTTTCGGGCGAGCGACTGCCGGTGAGGCTAGAAAATCATCCCGGTTTTGTTCAGATACTCTATATCTCGCCTGCAAACGTCGAATACCTTATCCTTGAATAATAAAAAGCCTGGCTCTGCTGCCGGGTTTTCCCGGCGAAGGCATAGCAGGCCACAACCAAATGGAGCGGATATGTTGCTTGTTGGCCTGACAGGAAATATTGGCAGTGGTAAAACAACTGCAGCCCGGTTGTTTGGACTGCTCGGGGTGCCGGTTTATTCTGCCGACGAAAAGGGGAGATTCTTTCTGAATCAACCCACAGTGCAAAAGCAGGTTGAGGAATTGTTCGGCCCTGAGGTCGTCGACCCCCGGGGCAGCATCGACAGGAAAAAGCTGGCATCACTGGTTTTTGGAGATCCCTCGGGGCTCGCCCGGCTCAACGCCCTGATCCATCCCCTGGTGCGCGAGGATTTTCGCAAATGGGTCAGGGCCAGACAAGGACATCACTATGTGATTCAGGAAGCTGCCATATTGTTTGAAAGCGGACAGGCAGAACAGTTTCATCGGGTGATTCTGGTAACGGCCCCGCTGGAGCTGCGCATTGAACGGGTTTGTAGCAGAGATGGGGTGTCTTCGGATGCGGTGATGAAACGAGTGCGGCATCAGATGGACGAAGACCTGAAACGCCCCCATGCCGATTACCTCATCGCCAACAACGGCAATGACCTGCTGATTCCCCAGGTATTGAAGGTTCACGATCAGTTGCTCGGAATTTCCCGCTGAACGCTGCCCGGGCGAATGAAACTGCCTCCGCATGTAATAAGCCGTTGTGTTACGGCGTTAAGGAATGAACAACGACAACTGCTTTGAGCGTTTCAACTGTGTTGGTTAGAAAATATTTTTCCCTGTGTTTGTTTTTCCTGCTGATTTTGAATGCGGGGGTGCTCAGCGGGCAGCAGGCCGGCAGGGTGTATGAATTCCTGAACCTTTCTCCCACTGCCAGGATCACTGCCCTGGGAGGCCATGGGGTCCCCTTTGACGATCACGATCTTGGCATGGCCCTGGTTTATCCTTCCCTGCTGAACCCTGACATGACAGGTCATCTTTCGCTGAACGTGGTTGATTACTTCGACGACATCAATTACGGCACCCTTGCGTTTGCCCGTCACTTTCCCCGCCTTGGCTCTTTCAGCGCCTCGATACAATACATCGATTACGGCCGGTTTACCCTGGCTGATGAAACCGGGCATACCGGGGGGGAGTTTACTGCCGGTGAGTACAGCCTGCAGCTGGGATGGGGCAGGATGCTAAATGAGTCCTTTTCGCTGGGCAGCAACCTGAAGCTGATCTATTCTGCTTTCGACATCTACCGCTCCCTGGGCCTGGCTGTGGATGTCTCTCTGGGGTATGTACACGAAGAACAACAATTGTCGGCTGCCCTGGTGGCCCGGCACATGGGGAGGCAGCTGACCTATTATCACAATGGCAACCGGGAGAGCCTGCCATTCGACCTGGTGTTCGGCATCTCAAAGAAGCTGGCCAATGCGCCTTTTCGGTTTTCTCTGGTGGCCAACAACCTTCACCGCCCCGACCTTACCTACGAGCCACCCCTGGGTCATAATCAGTTCTTTGAAAGTCAAGGTGGCATCCAGGAATCCGATGACTGGCTGGGCAGCCTGGCCGATAAAACCATGCGCCACCTGGTATTTGGGGTCGAATTCATCCCCCTTGAGAATTTTTCTTTCAGGGCAGGGTATAATTATCGCCGCCGCCAGGAAATGAAGGTAGCCTCCCGTTTGTCTACGGTGGGTTTTTCCTGGGGATTCGGTATCCGGATTTCGCGTTTCCACCTCAACTACGGCCGGTCAAATTATCACCTCGCGGGTGCCCCAAACCATCTTTCGATCAGCACCAGCCTGCCCGATCTGTTTCAGGGCAGCAACGACCGGCAAACACAAACTCAATAGCCCTGCTGATGTTCAGACACGCCCTCTTCCTTCTGTTGATCCTGCTGTTGTCTGCCTTCCAGGCCTGGACCAGGTTTTCCCATCAGGGCCCTGATCCGGGAATGGCTGACGGGTTCTGGGTTTTCTTCACCGACAAACAAGGGGTGGAATTTGACCCCCATGCCTATTTTCACGAAAACGCCATCGGGCGCAGACTGTCGCTTGGGCTTTGCCTTTACGACAGCCTTGATTTCCCGGTCAGGGCCGACTACCTCGACTCACTCACCTCCCTGGCGGGGGCTCCCTCCGTGGTGTCTAGGTGGCTGAACGCCGCCCATGTCAGGCTGTCTGCGGGTGAGGCCATCCAACTGGAGACCCTCGACTTTGTGAAGAAGGTCATCCCTGTATCGATGCGGTTGATCCCGGCAGCTGCAAAGGCTGAACCGGTCAGCCAGGCCGGTTTCGAAGTACCCGATTCGGCCTTGCTTTCGCAGCAAATACGGCATATGTCCGGACAGGCCTTTGCCGCCCATGGATTTGACGGCCGGAGCATACGGATTGCCATATTTGATTCGGGCTTTTCGGGTGTGGAGGAACATCCTGCTTTTGCACACATCATCGGGCAGGGACGCATCATTGGAAGCTGGGATTTCCACCGTTCGCAGGAAAACGTGTTCACCTCGGGCAGCCATGGCACCATGGTGCTGTCGGTCATTGGCGGGATGCTGGACGGGCTTCCGATGGGATTGGCCACGGGGGCCGAATTTCTTCTGGCCCGCACCGAAATTTTCCGCGAATTGCTGGTGGAGGAGAAGTACTGGCTGGCTGCAGTCGAATGGGCCGACCGCCATGGTGCACACATCATCAATTCTTCGCTGGGTTATGTGTTTCACCGCTATTTTCCGGAACAAATGGACGGGCAAACCTCCCTGGTTGCCAGAGCTGCCCACATTGCCGCCTCCAAGGGCATCCTGATCATCAATGCGGCTGGCAACGAGGGAAACAATGAGAAATGGCGAATTGTGGTAACCCCGGCAGATGCTGACAGTGTGCTTACGGTGGGGGCCTTGTCTTTCCCCTCCCTGTTGCGGGCACCCTATAGTTCAACGGGGCCCACTGCCGACGGGCGCCTCAAGCCCAATGTGAGCGCACTTGGTACGGTGGTTGCTGCCGGCAGGCGCGGGCTGGCAACCCCCCGCGGAACCTCCTTTGCCAGCCCGCTGGTTGCGGGTTTTGCCGCCTGCCTTTGGCAGATGAACCCGTCCTGGACAAATATGGATGTGTTCAGGGCCATTGAAAGGAGTTCGACCCTGTATCCCTATTATGATTATGCCCATGGTGTTGGCATCCCCCAGGCAGATTATTTTTTAAGCCCCTATCCGCTGGTGGTTCTGCCCACTTTCGACATCATGGATGGAGGAAACGACACCCTGAAAATAGTGATCCGGCAGAATCCTGCAAAGGATCAGAATCAGACGGATAAAGCGACGATACACAAATACATTGATTACCTTTACTACAAAATAATGGGACCGGATTCCGGAATTGAGCAATATTTTGTAGTGGAGGTGAGCGATGCCAACATCCTGAAGCTAGGCATGGAGCAGTTTGGACCGGGCCGGCGTCTGCTGGTTCACTACAAGGGATACACCTCGGCCGTTTCGTTTTGATTGACCTTAATAGATTTACAATGAAGGGCTACCTGCTCTTGTTCGCATGCTTGTTGGTTTCGGGCAGTGCACCGGGGCAACGGGTGATTATTGCCGAAGACCTCAGGGGAGACGATGAGCCCCGGGTATATGGTATGAACCGCACCCATTACAGCCATTCGTACCTGGGTGTTTCTTTCCTGGCCGGCCCGCCCGAAGACAGGGGCGCAGAGATCCATTACCGCCGCTCCTGGTCGCTGCAGTACGGTTACCGTTATAAACTGCGGATCAGCAATGTCTTTTCGGTCGGGACCGAACTGAGCCTGCACAGGACATCCTACCGGCCAAGGCAAACGGAATACAAGCAGGTGCCCGGCCCTGCTATGCACGACACCGAAAAGCTGGTATTTGTGCAGCCTGGCCTTTCGTATTACAAGCGCATCAACTTCGGGCAGCGTGGGGATTATATCGGTCGTTTTTTCGATGCCGGCGCCTATGGGGCATGGAATGTGCATGTGCGGCACATAAGTTTCGATGAGATAGAAGGTGAACGGGTGAAGGTGAGGAGGACAGGGATGGATTATCCGGCTGCATTTGAATACGGGGTTCTGGCGCGGGTCGGATTCAGCAACTTTGTCATCAGGGGCAGTTACCGTTTTTCCGAACTCTTTCGTTCATCGGCAGATCTTCCCGAATTCCCACGGCTGATGATCGGTTTTGAGATGGGAACCCATCCCTTTTGATCTCATAATTTCTCTGCGATCATCAGCCCGTCGCGAAACGGCAACAGCAGGTTCCTGACACCGGAATGACGCTGTATGTGTTCATTAAAGGCGATGATGCCCCGGGTTTCGGCGTCGTTCTCTTCAGGCTTTGCAACTACCTTACCCCCCCAAAGCGCATTGTCGGCCAGCACGATCCCTCCCTTCCGGAGCCTGGGGTAGATCATTTCGAAGTAATTGACGTAATTCTCCTTGTCGGCATCAATGAATACCAGGTCAAAGATCTCGTCCAGCGTCGGGATCACTTCGATAGCTTCTCCGATATGTTGCACCACCTTGTCTTTCAGGCCTGCATCGCTGATGTATTTTCTGGCGAAATCCTCCAGTTCGGGGTTGTGGTCTATGGTGTGAAGCAGGCCGTCTTCGTTCAGGCCCCAGGCCAGGCATATGGCAGAATACCCGGTGTAGGTCCCCACCTCCAATATGCGGCGGGGTTTACTCAGCCGGCTGATGAAGGCCAACAGGCTACCCTGCAGGTGACCCGACAACATCCTCGGCCGAAGCACTTTGGCATGGGTGTCGCGGTTGAGTTTCTTCAACAGCAAAGGCTCGGGGGTGCTGAAGGCTTCTGCATAAGATTCGATCTCGGAAGGGATAAAGCCCATATTGCATCAGGAAGGTTTAAAGATGAGGGTACTCAGGCTTCCGGGCTCAAACACCTCGTTGGCCACCTCCATGAGTCCGGAAGCCGAAACGGAGCTTATTTTTTCGTTGATGTCTTCGATGGTTTCGGCCTTGTTGAACACAAGCATGTTCTTTCCCATCGAGAGCATTTCTCCCAGCTGCGATTCGAAGGCGATGGCCACCTGGCCGATTAGTTGCTGTTTGGCCCGCTTCAGTTGAAGCCCGCCAAGGCGTTGCTCTCTCAGGCGGGTCAGCTCCCTGGTAATCAGATAAAGGGTTTTGTCCACATAATGCGGATCGGTGCCGAAATAGATACTGAAGAGGCCCGCATCGGAATAGGCCTGGTAGTTACTCTCAATATGGTAGCAGAACCCGTACTTCTCCCTGACAGCCATGTTCAGGCGGCAGTTCATGCCGGGCCCGCCGAGCATATTGTTCAGCAGCATGAGGGTGTTTTTTTTCGAATGAGTTGCCCCGTATGCCTGATTGCCCACCATGCAATGAGCCTGGTGGTTTTTTCGCCCAACCACTTTTTGACGGGGCCGGTAGGCCACGAATGCCTGCCTGTTGTGTTGCCGGCTTCCCGGGGCAGCATTGCCGAAATATTTCTCGGCCAGTCCGATCAGTTCGGCAAAGGGTATCCGTCCAACCGAGGCGATCACCATCTCGTGGGTCGCGTGATTCCTTCTGATAAAATCATGCACCCAATCGCGGTTGAATTCCCGGATCCTGTCGGGGGTTCCCAGGATATTTCTGCCAAGGGGATGCTTGTCGAAAACCACTTCGTCGAAATCGTCAAAGATCTGTTCGGCCGGGTTGTCCTTGTACGAATTGATCTCATCCAGAATGATGTCTTTCTCCTTGTTGAGTTCCCGTTCGGGGAAACTGGCATTGAACATGATATCGGAAACCAGATCAAACCACCTTTCGTAGTAGGGGTGCATGAAGGAACCGTGTATGCAGGTATCTTCCTTGGAGGTGTATGCGTTGATCTCCCCACCTACGTTCTCCATCCTGCTCAGGATATGATAGGACTTTCGTTTGCGGGTCCCCTTGAAGATCACGTGTTCGATAAAATGGGCCAGTCCCTGCTCGCTGAGGGTTTCATCGCGTGAGCCCACGTTGAGGGTCAGGCCGCAATGCGCCACAAGTGAACTGCTCGAACGGTGTATAAGGCGTATTCCGTTAGACAATGTATGGTGCTGATAACTCATCGTTTCTTCCGGGGGGCTTTCATCATGTAATCCGTGCGCACCAGGCCTCTGGATATATTGTTCAGTGTCCTTCGCAGCAGGGTCCGCTTCAGGGGGCTGATCCTGTCTATCATCAGGATGCCCTCAATGTGGTCGTATTCGTGTTGTATGATGCGGGCTGCCAGCCCTGAAAAGCTTTCTTCGTGTTCCCTGAAATCCTGGTCCTGGTAGCTCATCCTGATCTCTGGCCTGCGCATCAGGTCTTCCCTGAGTTCCGGGAAACTCAGGCAACCTTCGTTGAACAGCCAGGGATCGCCCGATTCATCCAGCATCCTTGCATTGATGAATACTTTTTTGAAGTCCTTCAATGAGGGGTCCTCATCGGCAAAGGGACTGGCATCTACTAGAAACAAACGGATGCGACGGCCAATCTGAGGGGCGGCCAACCCAACCCCTTTTGCCTGGTACATGGTTTCCCACATATTGTCGATCAGCGCATCAAGACCGGGATAATCCCTGTCTATCGGCTTCCCCTTTTCTTTCAGTAAAGGATCTCCGTAAGCGAGAATGGGCAATATACTCATCGGTTGGCTTTGTTTGATCGCCTTTCCAGGTAAGATTGCAAAATGATGGTGGCACTGATGGTGTCGATCAGGGCCTTGTCCTGCCTGGCTTTTTTCTTCAACCCCGCAGTGATCATGGTTTGCATGGCCATTTGTGAGGTGAAGCGTTCATCCATCCTTTCAACGGGAATGCGGGGAAATTGTTTGACCAGATGCCTTACAAAGGGGTCAATGTACCTGGAGGCATCCGAGGCTCGATTTTGCATGTCGAAGGGTTCGCCCACCACGATGCAGTCGACCTCTTCGCGGCTGCAATAGTCTTTCAAAAAGGGGATTACATCCCTGGAGTGTACGGTGGTCAGTCCGCCAGCGATCATCTGTAGCTGGTCGGTGACGGCAATTCCTACTCTTTTTCTGCCATAATCAATGGCCAGTATCCTTCCCATCGGGCAATTTTTTTGCAAAGATAACACAATCGACCGACAATAAAATGGAGTGCAGCCATGGCTCCTCGCTTAAAATAGTTCTATATTTGTGTGCTATTGACTGCAGTAAAAACCTTGAGTCTTCTTATTTGCTGGTGTATGGATGCATTGAAACTGATCATAGAAGGAGCCTGGGACGAACGGTCGCTCCTGGCTGATGCCGCGGTGCAGGAAGCAGTGTGCGAAGTGATTGAGTTACTGGACAAGGGAAAGCTGAGGGTGGCTGAACCTCGTGAGGGACTTTGGGTGGTGAATGATTGGGTAAAAAAGGCAGTGATCCTCTATTTCCCCCTGCGTCGGATGGAAACCCTGGATGTAGGCCCTTTCGAATTCCACGACAAGATACCCCTTAAGCGGGCTTACAGGGAGCTGGGCGTGCGGGTGGTGCCTCATGCCATTGCCCGTTATGGGGCATACCTTGCCCCGGGTGTGGTGATGATGCCCTCCTATGTGAATATCGGAGCCAGGGTAGGAGAGGGCAGCATGATCGACACATGGGCCACCGTTGGCAGTTGTGCACAGATCGGCAGGGGTGTCCATCTTAGCGGGGGTGTTGGCATCGGCGGAGTCCTGGAGCCTGTTCAGGCGGCCCCGGTTATCATCGAAGACCACGCCTTTATCGGGTCAAGGTGTATTGTGGTAGAAGGAGTGCATATTGGCCGTGAGGCTGTTCTGGGTGCCAATGTGGTGTTGACAGCCTCCACCAGGATCATCGATGTGAGCCGGGCCCAGGCCAGGGAATACAAAGGCCATGTGCCAGAACGTTCGGTAGTCATTCCCGGTCTCCTTCCCAAGGAATTCCCGGCCGGTACCTACCATGTGCCCTGTGCGTTGATCATAGGCCGCAGAAAGGAAAGCACCGACCGCAAGACCAGCCTCAACGAAGCCCTGCGCGAACATCAGGTAGACGTATAAAACATCAGCCGGCCCGGACAGGGATCGTCCAAATTTCGACCCATGCCCTTCATTTCAGGAGTCATTATTGCCTATAACGAGGAAAAATATATTGCAAGGTGCATCCGCTCCATGCAGGGCGTGGTGGACGAGATCGTCGTGGTAGACTCCCTTTCGTCCGATAAAACCCCTGAAATTTGCCGTTCGTTGGGGGCCAAACTGATACAGCAGCCCTTCCTGGGTTATATTGAACAAAAGAATTTTGCACTGAAAGAAGCCACCTATGATTATGTGCTTTCGCTGGATGCAGACGAAGCCCTGTCGGAATCTCTGGCCGCTTCGATTAAGGAAGTCAGGCAAAAGTGGCTGTACGACAGTTATCGTTTCAACCGGATGAATCGCTTTTGCGGCAAATGGATGAGGTATACCAATTATTATCCCGACCGGAAACTCCGGCTGTTCGATCGTCGCAAAGGGCGCTGGGGAGGGGTCAACCCCCACGACAGGGTGGTGATGGAAAAAGGGGCCACCACCGGTTTTTTAACCGGCGACCTCCTGCATTGGATGTGCGATTCGCTTCAAGAGCATATGGACACCATCAATCGTTATAGCGGCATAGCCGCCATGGAGGCCTTTAAAAATGGAGTTCGCTGCCCTGTATGGAAAGTCTGGTACAAGCCGCTATGGCGTTTCTTTCAGTACTACGTGGTAAAGCGGGGGTTTTTGGATGGTTATATGGGGCTGGTGGTAAGCCGCCATGCAGCCTTTATGTGCTTTCAAAAATACGCCAGGCTGCGTTGCCTTCTACTCGAAAGTAGACGGAAGACAGAAGACGGAAGACGGAAGGTGGAAGGGGGAAGGTAGAAAGAAGAAAGTTTAAAAGTTGAAGAGTTGAAGAGTTGGAAAGTTGGAAAGCTTAAACATTAGATCCTTAAACTCTTAAGCTTTTAAACGCTTAAACTTTTTTTTGACATTTTGACTTTCAACAAGGAACAGGGAGCAAGGAACAACAAACAGTCACTCATCACTTTTCCCGGCTTACAGACACATAAAAATTATGACCTCATGGAACTAAATCCTTTCCACCTGTCGTTGCCTGGTCAATTCAGGGTGGCCGTGGTATTGTCTACCTACAACCAGCCTCTGTGGCTTACAAAATGCCTGTGGGGCTATGTGGAGCAAAGTTTCGACGATTTTGAGATCCTGATCGCCGACGATGGTTCCGGGCCGGAGACCAAGGGGGTTGTACGCGATTTTCAGGAGCAGTCGGGGTTGTCTATCAGGCATATCTGGCAGCCCGATGAGGGATTCCGCAAGTGCCGCATACTCAATAAGGCCATTATGGAAACAGACGCCGATTACCTGATCTTTAGCGACGGCGATTGTATTCCGCGAATGGACTTTGTCGGCAACCATGTACGGCATGCCCGCCCCGGCTATTTCCTGAGCGGAGGCTACCTCAAACTCAATGAAAACGTATCGGGCCTGATCACCCGCAAGGATGTGGTGAACCAGCGACCGTTCTCTGCCCGCTGGTTGATGAAACATGGCATGAGTTTTTCCCATAAATACATGAAGCTGGTCAGAAATCCTGCCTTTACGGGCTTTATGAACCGGGTTACCACCACAAGGACCACCTGGAACGGTCACAATGTCAGTGGTTGGAAAAGCGATCTGCTGAAGGTAAATGGTTACAACGAATCAATGAATTACGGGGGCCTGGATCGCGAACTTGGTGAAAGGCTTGTCAATGCGGGGCTGAAAGGTCAGCAGATCAGGTATTACGCTATTTGTGTACACCTTGACCATGCCAGACCATACAAAACCAGGGATGCCCTGAATAAAAATATGGCCCGGCGGCTGAGCGTAAAAAGCGACAAGCTGACATGGACCCCTGACGGGATTTTAAAGGACGGAGGGAAAAAACAGGGCAAAAGCAGTTAATAAAAGCCATCCCCGCCATGTTTTCTGCAGTTGCTCTTCCGTTTGCCCGACAGGATGTTTTGGCACGACAATTGAATCAGTAACAAAGGACAAATCGTTGATAGCGGAATTTATGTTAAATGAACTTCAACTTAAGGAGGTACTGGAGGTACTGCGCAGCGGGGGCACCATATTGTACCCTACCGATACCATCTGGGGCATCGGGTGCGACGCCACCAACCCCAGGGCCGTTGAAAAGGTATACAGGATAAAGGAACGTCTTAGCGAAAAATCATTGATTATCCTGGTGAACGACTTAGACATGCTGAAAGATTACGTCGAAGTGGTGCCGGAGGTTGCCATGGAACTGATCGCCAGCATGTCGGACCCCCTCACCATCATCTACCCCAAAGCAAAAAAGCTGCCCAAAAATGTGACGGCAACGGATGGGTCGATCGGGATACGCATTCCCCGTCATGATTTCTGCCAGCAAATGATCTCTGCTTTCGGGAAGCCGGTTAGCTCAACTTCGGCCAATATCAGTGGGGCTCCCATTCCGTTTTCTTTGCGGGGAGTTTCCGATGAGATCAAGTCGGCTGTTGACTATGTGGCAGATGTTGAACACCAGACTTCCACCAGGCCAACGCCATCCACCATCATCAAAATAGACAGTCAGGGCGAGATACATATCCTAAGGAACTGATGAAGCCGAACATTGATCATAGCATACTGGATCTGGTGTCTGAGACGGCTTCGGAGCTCGGCAGGCGCGTCTACGTGGTTGGTGGCTGGGTTCGCGATCTTCAGCTGGGCAGGGAATCGAAAGACCTCGACATCATGGTGGTAGGCAGTGGCATTGAGCTGGCCGGTGAGGTGGCAAGGAAGCTGGACAGGGAAGGCGGGCTGAAGGTGTTCAGGAACTTTGGCACCGCCATGTTGCGGCATGAGGGCTGGGAAATTGAGTTTGTGGGCGCACGCAGGGAATCTTACCGTTCCGGTTCGCGCAAGCCCATTGTGGAAGACGGCAGCCTGGAAGACGACCTGCGGAGGCGGGATTTCACCATCAATGCCATGGCCATCAGCCTGAATGAGGATGACCGTGGTTGCCTGCTCGATCCCTTTGGAGGCCAGGATGACCTCAGGGCCGGCCTGATCCGCACCCCCCTCGAGCCCGGATTGACCTATTCGGACGATCCCCTTCGGATGATGCGTGCAGTCCGTTTTGCTTCACAGCTCGGTTTTCAGATCGAGCAATCTTCTTTTGAAGCCATCCGTAAAAATGCAGAACGGATCCGCATTGTTTCCATCGAGAGAATCATGGATGAGTTCAATAAGATCATGCTTTCAGATACTCCCGGACGTGGCATTCAAATGCTGAGGGCCTCGGGGCTGCTGTTGCATTTCTTCCCTGAACTGGATGCCATGCACGGTGTGGAAGTCGTGAATGGCAAGGCCCATAAGGACAACTTTTACCATACCCTTCAGGTGCTTGACAACCTGGCAGAAAAAACCCCCGATCTCTGGCTGCGCTGGGCTGCCCTGTTGCACGATATTGCCAAACCAGCCACCCGGCGTTTCGATGAAAAGATCGGCTGGACCTTTTACGGACATGAGTACTTGGGCCACAAGATGGTAAAACCGATCTTCCGCCGGCTGAAACTGCCCATGAACGAAAAACTCAGGTATGTTCAAAAGCTGGTTCTCTTGCATTTGCGTCCCATAGCACTTACCGAGAGCGTCGTTACCGATTCGGCAGTAAGACGGCTTCTGTTTGAGGCGGGCGATGACATCGACGACCTGATGCTACTCTGCGAGGCCGATATTACCAGCGGGAATCCGGAAAAGGTTAAAAAATACCTCGACAATTTTGAAAAGGTCAGGCAAAAGCTCAGAGAAATTGAGGACAAGGACCGGCTGCGCAACTGGCAACCTCCCGTAAGCGGCGAGGACATCATGCACGCATTCGCCCTGCCTCCCTGCAAAGAGGTTGGCATTATCAAAACGGCCATCCGCGAGGCCATCATCGAAGGAGAGATACCTAACCGTCGCGATGCGGCCCTTGAGAGGATGAAGGAAGAAGGAAAGAAACTGGGCCTGGTGCTCGAAAACCCAATTAATTAATCACTACATTTGCTTGTAAAACCAACCGAAAGAACTGATTTTTCGCCGCATATGCTGATCTACAGGTTTAAGGTAACGTTTGAAGACCACGATGAATTCATCCGGGAGATCGAGCTGCGTGCTGATCAAACCTTTGAAGACTTTCACCACGCCATCATGGGCAACCTTGCCCTGGACCCGGGTATGCTGGCCTCTTTTTTTTTATGCGATCACCGTTTCCGCAAAAAGCAGGAAATACCCCTGGCCACCACCGAATTTGGCGAACCCGGGCAGGAAGGAGAGAGCCTGCCGCTGATGCACGAAGCTTCATTGATGGACTATATCGACGACCCCCACCAACGCCTGATGTATGTATACGACAAACTCAACCAGTGGACATTCTATGTTGAACTGGTAAAGATCGCTCCCGCCATCCCCGGCCTGGTTTATCCGCGTTTCACCCGGTCAGTGGGCCCGGTGCCCCGCGAGCTGACCCTCACTCCCAAACAGCTTCCTGGCGTTGAAAACCAGATGGACTTCGACTACGATGAGATGTCATCTTCCCCGCCTCTTTCCGGCGAGGACCTGGATGGCCTTGACCAGCTTGATATCGAGGACATTCCTGCTGACGAAGGGGGGGGCAACGACCTTGAAGAGGACAAATAAAACCCTTGTAGTGATAACCGGTGCTACGGCAGTAGGGAAAACCGACCTCAGCCTGGATGTTGCCCTTGAGCTTGGATGCCACATTGTTTCGGCCGATTCCAGGCAGTTTTACCGCGAACTCAAAATCGGCACAGCCCCCCCTTCGCAGACCGAACTGGAAAAGGTTCCCCACTATTTTGTGGGGCATATCTCTGTATTCGAGCACTACAATGCGGCCCTGTTCGAGCAACAGGCCATCCCCCTGATCGGCAAATTGTTCGACAAACACGACTACGTGGTGGTGACCGGAGGCTCGGGTCTGTATCTTGACACCCTCTGCCATGGGATTGATGAGTTGCCCGGTATCAGCCCGTTAGCCCGCCGGCAGGTGCATGAAGTGTACCTGAGGGAGGGCGTCCCCGGACTGAGAAGGTGGTTAAAAACCATTGACCCGGTGTATTACCGGCAGGCAGATACGGCCAACCCCATGCGGATGAAGCGTGCCATCGAGGTGTTTCTCTCTGCCGGGATCCCCTTTTCAAGGCTAAGGAAAAGCCGCCACAAAACAAGACCGTTCCGCATTTGCCGCATTGTGCTCGACCGGCCCCGGCAGGAATTGTTTGCCAGGATCAATGCCCGGACCGACCGGATGATACATGACGGCCTGATTGAGGAAGGGGTTTGCTGGTTCCGGTTTCGTGAACTTAATGCCTTGAATACTGTGGGGTATAAGGAAATATTTGCCTGGCTGTCGAATCAGTGGCCTCTGGATGTGGCAGTGGAGAAGATCAGGACAAATTCGCGGCGGTATGCAAAACGCCAGCTTACCTGGTTCCGGCGCTATGCCGATGCAGCATGGTTCCATCCACAGGAAAGGGACGCCATACTGGAATTCATCCGGCGTGGTACTTGATCAGTCCGCCCATGGGCGAGACCTCAAACCGGGAAAGCCGTATACCGAACTTTGAGGCTGAGGCTTTTACCATATCGCTGAAATGAAAGGCTACCGAACCGATGAAACCAACCGGCAAGCTGTCGTAATTGCTGAACTTGCAAACCTGTTCTTCGAAAAAGGCATCAAAACAACCCTCCACGATTTCCCTGACATAAGGATGTTGCAGCTGCTCACGCAGGAAGGGGGTGAAGGAGGCAAGGAAGCGGTTGGGGTTTGTTTTTTTATAAATATTGGTCAGGATCTCCTCCCTGCTGATTCCGTAATACGAATCAAAAGCCTCCATGACCTGGTCAGGAGCTTTGCTTTTCAGGTGGGCGGCGATATAGGTTTTACCCAGGTGGGCCCCGCTGCCTTCGTCGCCGAACATATAACCTGTTGAAAAGAGGCTTTCCGAAATACGGTTGCCGTCGTATGAGCAGGCATTCGATCCGGTGCCAAGGATACAGGCTATGCCGGCCTGATTACCGAAAAGGGCCCGGGCAGCGGCCAGCATGTCGTGGTCGACCTCGGTCTGTTTGCCTGGGAAGAGTACCTTCAGGGCATTATTGATGACGGCTTTTTTTGAAGGGGTGGAACAACCTGCGCCATAGAAATAAATGCGACCGACGCTGTCCAGCTCAAAGCGGTTGGAAAACTCCTTATGGAGTATGCCCGCCACTTCTTCCGAACTAACAAAGTAGGGGTTCAGACCAGGGGTTTTGAACGAATGCAGGATCTCGCCTTCGCCTATCATTACCCAATCGGTCTTGGTACTCCCGCTATCGGCAAGCAGAATCATTTCCATACTTTCTTTATCAGGGTGTCAAAAAAAGAGCTTGTGTCTTTTTGTCCGGTGTTTTCATGCTTTGCCGAATAGAACTCCCTGGCAAGGAACTCCTTGACTTGCAAAGGTTTCAGGTTTCTGTAGATCTTTCCGGCTTTGCACCAGGAAATCCTCCCGGTTTGTTCGCTCACCGTAAGGGCAATGGCATCCGACTGTTCGGTAATGCCCAATGCAGCCCGGTGGCGAAGACCCAGGGTGGTCGGAATCATTGTGGAGGACGAAACCGGCAACACACAGCGCGCAGCCACCACCCGGTTGTTCCTGATGATCACGGCTCCGTCGTGCAGGGGGCTGTTTCTGAAGAAGATGGAACCAAACAATTGCTCGGATAATTTTGCATCAAGGCGTTCGCCTGTTTCAACAAATGATTCCAGTTCATTTTTTAGCGTGATAACAAGCAAGGCTCCTGTTTTTTGTTCAGAAAAAGCTTCCAGGGTGTTGACAATGGGGGGGATGTCGAGCAGGGGTTCATCGGATAGCTGCCAGAGCCCCCTGAATATCCGGCGCGACCCCTTGCTGATGAAGCTTTCTTTGCCCAGCACCAGCAGAAATTTACGGATCTCAGGCTGGAACACTATGATCAGTGCCAGCACACCCACCGAAATAAACTGTTGCAGGATGGCCGTGAGCAGTTCCATTTCGAACAGCCGTACCAGCCACCAAATCAGGTAGATGGATAAAATGCCCAAAAAGATGTTCATGGCACCCGTACCCCTGATCAGCATATACAGCTGGTAAAAAAGAAAGGCTACAAGGAACACGTCAATGATGTCCAGCAGCCGGATCTGAAGAAAAGCTATTGCAAACAAAAGACTCATGGGGTAGAGTATTTTCTTCCGGGGCGCATAAAGATAGTGTTTTTTACTTCTGGCTTTGGTAACAGGAAGTGATTTTTATGGCCTCCACGGCTTCCTTTACGTCGTGCACCCGGAGGATGCGGGCTCCTTTTTCGAGAGCCAGGGTATTCAATACGGTGGTTCCGCCAAGGGCCTTTTCCGGGGGGGTGCGCAACACCTTGTTCACCATCGATTTTCTCGAAAATCCGACCATAAGGGGCAGGTCGAAAATGGAGAAGAAGTCGAGCCGGGCAAGCAGGTTGTAGTTATGTTCGAGGCTTTTTCCAAAGCCAAAGCCCGGGTCGATCACCAGGTCGTGCACTCCCATCTGCCGCAGGATATGTATTTTTTTTGAAAAGAACTCCGCCACCTCTTTCACCACATGGGTGTATTTTGGCTCCCGCTGCATGCTGTCGGGACGGCCCTGCATGTGCATGATTACATAAGGTACCTGCAATCGGGCGATGGTGTTGAACATTTCCGGGTCGATGCTGCCGGCCGAAACATCGTTGATCATATGAGCGCCCTCATCGATGGCCAGCCGGGCTGTAGAAGAATGATAGGTGTCGACCGAGAGGAGGGCTCCGGGATAATTCCTGACAATGGCTTTCAACACCGGAATCAGCCTCTGCTGTTCGGTTTCAGGATCGATGATCCCTGCTCCCGGTCGGGTGGAGGCAGCTCCCAGGTCGAGGATGCCCGCGCCTTCTTCAAGCATCCGCCCGGCATGGTCCAGTGCAGCCAGCCGCTTTTGGTGCCGGCCGCCATCATAAAAGGAGTCGGGGGTAATATTCAGTATCCCCATGACCAGGGGAGAGGATAAATTTATAATTTTGCCCCTGAAGTTAAGGGTATGTTGTGGGCAAAAAAACGTATCTTTCGCCATAGGATCCGCTTACATGATTTCTCCGATAATCACTATTTGCAATGGATGCAGCTTCAAAAACAGATCAGCAATACACCAGGGCTATCGATTTGTGCAGGGATGTATTCCTGAAAAAGATGCAGGATTACGGGAGTGCATGGCGAATTCTGAGGCCTTCCTCACTCACTGACCAGATATTCATCAAAGCCCACCGCATCCGCTCGTTACAGGACAAAGGTACGCAAAAAATACTGGAAGGGATCTCTGCAGAATTCATTGGCATTGTGAACTATTCTGTCATGGGGCTCATTCAGCTCGACCTGGGGCCAGGCGAATCGCCCGATATGAAGATGGCGGATGCTTCAGCTCATTATAATGCCTGTGTTAATAAGGCCCGCGCCCTGATGCGCGACAAAAACCATGATTATGGTGAGGCCTGGCGCGATATGCGTGTGTCGTCGCTCACCGATATCATCCTGATGAAGCTGTTGCGGATCAAGCAAATTGAGGACAATGAGGGCAAGACCTGTGCTTCGGAGGGGATCGATGCCAATTATTACGACATAATCAACTATGCGGTTTTCGCATTGATCAAGCTGGAGCTGGAATCCTGACGGTTAGCTGCCAGCATAAAACCTGATGCCGTGTTGAAATTTCTGGCCAAAAGGCTGTGGTATGGGATTTGGGTGCTGTTCGGGGTAATCACGGTGGTATTTGTCCTTTTCGCTGTCCTCCCGGGCGATCCGGCCCGGATGATGCTGGGCCAGCGTGCAGACATCTCCTCTGTAGAAGCCATTCAACACGAACTGGGCCTTGACCGGCCATTGCACCAGCAATACATTCATTACCTGAACGACCTCTCTCCCCTCAGCCTTCACCGTCATGACCATCCGCAGAGCCTGATCTATCTCGACCCCGCTACCTATCGTTTTGTTCCCCTGATGACCGCCGGCGAGTTCAGACTGGTATTGAAGCAACCCTATCTGAGGCGCTCCTACCAGAGCAACCGTCCGGTTTCCGCGATACTGGGCGAGGCATTCCCGAACACCCTGCTGCTTGCCCTGGTTTCCATCGTTTTTGCCATGCTCGTCGGACTGACTATGGGCATCGTGGTAGCTTTAAGGAACAACCCCCTGCTCAGCAGGGCCACCCTGGCCTTTTCGGTTATGGGCATGTCGCTGCCTTCCTTTTTTGCGGCCATTATCATCGCCTGGGTTTTTGCCTTTCTGCTGGCCGATATTACCGGGTTGAACATGACCGGATCTTTGTGGGAAGTGGATGATTTTGGTCGTGGAGAGACCCTGGCGTGGCGAAACATCATACTGCCTGCCATCACCCTGGGCATACGTCCCCTGGCCATTGTTGCCGAACTTACCCGCAGCAGCCTGCGTGAGGTGATGGCCCGGGATTATATCCGTACGGCGAGGGCCAAGGGCCTGTCGGAGTTCAGGGTCATTACCCGGCATGCATTGAAAAACGCTCTGAACCCTGTCATTACAGCAGCCTCTGGCTGGTTCGCCTCTTTGTTGGCCGGCGCCGTATTTGTCGAATATGTGTTTGACTGGAAAGGCATCGGGGTGGTGATTGTGGAAGCCCTCGAACATTACGATTTCCCGGTTTTAATGGGGGCTGTTTTGCTGATCTCGGTCATGCTGGTGCTGGTGAATATCCTGGTAGATGTGGCTTATGCCTGGCTCGATCCAAGGGTCAGGCTGTAATAGTGCAGGGGCGGATGACGAAAAAATACAGACCACACGTATAGATCAATGATACATCTTTAAATAGCAGGAAGCAATGAGAAAAAAAATGGTTGCAGGAAACTGGAAAATGAATTTAAGCCTGGAAGAGGCCATGACCCTTTCCGGCGAGCTGATAGAAAAACTCGACCATCACAGGAGAGATGGCTCCCCTGGAAAGGAAAACAAACTGCCCGATGTGGTCCTTTTCCCCCCCTTTATCTACCTGACAAGAATACGGGAGTTCTTTCCGGACACCAAGGGGGTGGCAGTGGGCGCCCAGAATTGCCACCACGAGGAGTCCGGCGCCTATACCGGTGAAGTGTCGGCCCCCATGCTCAGCTCGGCGGGAGCAACTCACGTGTTGATCGGACATTCCGAACGCAGGGCCCAGTTTGGTGAAGACGACCAGTTATTGGCCAGAAAGGCCTCCAGAGCGCTAAAAAATGGGCTGACCACCCTGTTCTGCTGCGGTGAAAAACTCCCCGAACGGGAGTCGGAACAACATTTCGACGTAGTAGAGAAGCAACTTCAGAGCGGTGTGTTCTGGATGAAGGAAGAACAGCTAAGCCATGCTGTTATTGCCTACGAACCGGTCTGGGCCATCGGGACCGGGAAAACCGCAAGCCCGGCCCAGGCCCAGGAGATGCATCTTTTTATTCGCCGCCTGGTCGAAAAAACTTACGGAAAGGCTGCTGCCGGCAATATCCGGATACTGTATGGAGGCAGCTGCAACGCAAATAACGCCGGCGAGCTTTTTGCCCAGGCCGATGTGGATGGGGGGCTAATCGGAGGTGCTTCGCTGAAACCCCGGGATTTTTTCCAGATCATTCTGGCTGCCGCCTCCTGAAAACCAAATTCGGGCATAAACAGTCCATAGAACGAGTGCAGCGCCGGTTTCACTGTGTAATCAAAGCCAGGACAACATGGAAACTTTCGAATTGAGTTGCCGGGTAAAACCCCTGGAGCCCTGGCGGGATATCCTGATTGCCGATCTGGCCCAGGCAGGCTTTGAGGGGTTTATCGAAACGGAGGAAGGGTTTAAGGCATATATACCTGCCGGTGATTACCGGCCCGAACTGGTCAGTGAGGTATTCTCCCTTGACATGGACCCCCCGCCCGGCCTTCTGAAGTATGAGGTGAACAAAATTATGCCGACAAACTGGAATTCTTTGTGGGAAAGCAATTTCCGGCCTGTGACCATTGGGAGGCTTTGTTACATACGGGCGCCCTTTCATGAAAAGAAACCGGAGATCAGATACGAGATCGTGATTGAACCCAAGATGTCGTTCGGTACAGGTCATCACGAAACCACCGTACTCATGGCAGAATGGTTGCTGGAAACAAGTATCAGTGGGAAGGCCGTTCTTGACATGGGTTGCGGCACGGGGATATTGGCGATCCTTGCGGCCAAAAGGGGTGCCGCAAGCGTCACGGCCATCGACAATTATCTGGATGCATGGGAAAATGCCCTGGAAAATGCCGGGAGGAACCATGCCGGGCAAATCCGTGTTTTGTACGGCGACGCCTCCCTGCTCGGGAAAGATCGGTACGATGTGGTAATGGCCAACATCACCCGCAATGTGTTGCTCGACGATATGGCCCGCTATGCGAAGGTGCTCTCAGCAGGGGGGGTAATGCTGCTGAGTGGGTTCCTTTCTTTCGACAAAGATGTTATCTTTGCCGAAGCAAACCGCCTGGGGATGGTACTTGCCGAAGAGAAAACCCTCAAAGACTGGGTATCTTTAAAACTCCTGAAACCCATAAGATAAAACGATATCTGAACCGATGGTTTTTAACTGGCTGGCTTTGTTTTTACTGATCCTGGCATACCTGCTGGGCTCTTTGCCCACGGCCGTTTGGGCCGGAAGGTGGCTTAAAGGGATCGACCTGCGAGATCATGGCAGCGGAAATGCCGGCGCCACCAATGCCATCAGGGTGCTGGGCCCGGAGATCGGCTTCCCCGTATTGCTGGTGGATGCACTCAAGGGAGCGGCTGCCGTGAGCATGGCCGCCACGGTACACCATCACTTTGCTTCTCCCGAATGGTATGTGGTATTCCAGTTAACGCTTGGTGCCATGGCCATTTTGGGCCATCTGTTCCCATTATTTGCCTCGTTCAGGGGCGGCAAGGGCATCGCCACCCTGGTGGGCATCGTAATTGTGATCTTCCCTGAGGCCTTCCTTGTCTGCCTGGGTGTTTTCCTGCTTGTTTTCCTGTCGACTCGCTATGTGTCGCTGGGGTCCCTGTCGGCGGCCATGGCCCTTCCCGTTGCGGTTATCTGGATAACCGATCAGACCCTTATCTCCAAGATCGTCTTCTCCATCATGGTGGCGGTATTCGTTCCCATTACCCACAAGAACAACATCCGTCGCCTGTTTACCGGAAAAGAGAACCGGATTTCTTTCAAAAAGCAGGCAAGAAACAGAAATTGAAGTTCTTTTTGCTTATTTTTGTTTGCAATACATCGACTGAAACCTGTCGGGCCCTGTCAAAAGTGGCCCCTGTACACCCGATAAGTATGCTTTTATGACCTGGTTGATCGTTTTGAGTCTGATCCTTGTCGGCATCACCTTCCTGCTGCTGGAGATATTGGTTGTGCCGGGAGCCACAGTGGTCGGTTTGCTGGGCCTGGTGCTGGTGATCGCCGGCGTGGTGGTATCATTCAATCACTATGGTACGGAAATTGGCATTATGACCTTGGCCGGCACCCTGGTGCTGAGCCTGATAGCCATTACCATCGCCCTGAGGTCAACCACGTGGAAGAAAGCCATGCACGCCTCTGTCCTGGACGGGAAGGTGAATATTTTCGATGCGGACAAGGTGGTCAGGGGCCATGAAGGCGTGACCATTACCCGCCTGAATCCCATGGGAAAAGCCCTTATCGGGAGCGAATATTACGAGGTGAGTTCGAAAGACAACCTCATTGCCGAGAACACTCCCATTGTGGTTGTGAAAGTAGAAGGAAACAAAATCATTGTCAAACCTAAAGAATAATCAAACATGGAAATTGGTGTCATTATTGCCATTGCCCTGGTGAGTATTGTGGGCCTGTGGATCATTTTTTATTTTATCCCCGTTGGCCTGTGGTTTTCGGCCCTGGTCTCTGGCGTTCGGATCAGCCTTTTGCAACTGGTTCTGATGCGTTGGCGGAAAATCCCCCCTTCGGTCATTGTCAACAACCTGATCTCTGCCACCAAGGCCGGCCTTAGCCTGAACCGCAATGATCTGGAAGCCCATTACCTGGCCGGTGGCCGGGTAAAGGCCGTGGTCAATGCCCTCATCAGTGCCGACAAGGCCAATATTCCCCTCGACTTCAAAACAGCCACCGCCATCGACCTGGCCGGACGCGATGTGCTCGAAGCGGTGCAGATGTCGGTCAAGCCCAAGGTGATCAATACCCCACCGGTAGCCGCCGTGGCCAAGGACGGCATTCAGCTTATCGCCAAGGCCAGGGTTACCCTGCGCGCCAACATCAAGCAGCTGGTTGGTGGTGCCGGCGAAGAAACCATCCTGGCCAGGGTGGGAGAGGGCATCGTCACCTCGATCGGTTCGGCTCAGCATCACAAGCAGGTACTGGAAAACCCAGACAGCATCTCCAAGGTGGTGCTCTCAAAGGGGCTTGACTCTGGTACCGCCTACGAGATCCTTTCGATCGACATTGCCGATATAGATGTTGGCAAGAACATTGGCGCCATGCTGCAGATCGACCAGGCCAATGCCGACAAGAACATTGCACAGGCCAAGGCCGAGGAAAGGCGGGCCATGGCTGTGGCAGCAGAACAGGAGATGAAGGCCAAGGCACAGGAAGCCAGGGCCAATGTGATCCAGCAGGAGGCAGAAATCCCCAAGGCTATTGCCGAATCCTTCAGAAGCGGGAACCTGGGCATCATGGACTATTACCGGATGCAGAATATCCAGGCTGACACCAACATGAGGGAGCAGATCAGCAAGCCCGGCACATCGGGCAGCAAGGGAGGGTCGTCCGACAACAAAACTTCCAAATAAGGGGTTTTGCCGCGGTTGATGCCACCTGCCTGCATTCAGGCAGGTGGCATCTTTGTTTGTGACAGGGCGCATGGCCATCTGTCTTTTTAGGGTTATCTTTGCAATGGTCAAGGCCGCCATTGTCGAACTCTTAAGCGCTGCATTAAAATTGAATTTTTCCATCCTGCTTCCGTATCCGTCCTGGTTCATTTTTCTGTGCTTTCTGGCAGGCCTGGGCTACAGCATGGCGTTATATTACCGGAATGCCCGTGACAATTTTCCATGGCCGCTGCTTTTTCTCCTGTCTGCTTTCCGCTTTCTGGCGGTTGGGATTACGGCCTTTTTGCTGCTGGCTCCCCTTGTGGAAAAACGCCTGACCCACGTAGACGACCCCCTGCTGCTCTTTGTTCAGGACAACTCACGTTCACTGCTTCTGGCCGCCGATACCGGTTTTTACCATCAGGAATACCTGCCTGCCCTGGAAAGCTTTCTCCAGCAGATGGAAGAAGAGCATTCGTCCAGGCTGTACACCTTTGGCGAAGGCTTCAGGGAGGCCGGCAGGGCCGGGGAGATCGATTTTCAGGAGCGGATGACCAATATGTCGCAGGTGTTTGATGAGATCGATGCCAGATACAGCAACCGGAATATCGGTGCCGTGGTGCTTGCTGGCGACGGGCTGTTTAACCGGGGGCTCCACCCCCTGTATGTTGCTTCAGCAAAACCCTATCCTGTGTATACCATGGCCCTGGGCGAACCCTTGCCGCGCCGCGACCTGGTATTGAGACGTATCCGGCATAACCGCATCACCTACCTCGGAAATGAGTTTCCGGTTGAGATCGACATAGAGGCTGTGCAGAGCGATGGCCTTGACAGCCGGCTTACCGTCAGCAAAGACGGGGAGGTGCTTTTCAGCGAGAGCCTCTCCTTTGTTTCTGACCGTCACACCGAAACCATTGGCCTTCAGCTGGAGGCCACCGAAGCAGGCATGCAACGATTTCATGCTGCCCTGGAGCCTGTGAGTGGAGAGGTAAGTACCGAAAACAACAACAAGGACTTTTTTATCGAGGTAATCGATGGCCGGCAGGAGGTATTGATACTTGCCAACAGCCCCCATCCGGATGTGGGAGCCATCGGGCAGTCGCTCGGGAACAACGACAGCTATCATGTAACCAAGGTTCTGGCAAAAGAATTCGATCAGGATCCTTCGGCCTACGACCTGATTATCATGCACCAGCTGCCTTCTCAAAATCATCCGATGCGCGAGCTGCTTGAAAACCTGGAGCAAAGTGGGACCTCTGTGTTGTACATTATCGGCAGCCAAACCGATCTGCCGGCTTTCAACAGCCTGGCCCACGGCCTGACCATCGAAGCCCGTTCAGAAGAACTGGCAGAAGCCCTGGGCTCTTACCACTCAGGGTTTGCCCTGTTCTCACTGCCCGAACGCACCGGGCGGCTGGTGGAGATGCTGCCGCCACTCTACGTGCCTTTTGCCAACTACCTGACCCCCTCCGATGCACATATCTTATTGAAGCAGCAGATCGGCCAGGTGCTTACCGCTCAGCCCCTGATACTTTTTACTGCCCGTGAGGGCCGGAAAACCGGGTTGATCGCCGGGGAGGGCATCTGGCGGTGGCGCCTTCATGCCTATATGCGCGAGAATTCCCATTTGGCCTTTGATGGCTTGTTGTCGCGTATGGTTCAATACCTTGCATTGAAGGAAGACAGGAGGCATTTGAGAGTGGAAACACAAACCCTGATCCATGAAAACGAAGGCGCGGTATTTGAGGCCGAGCTTTACAATGCCAGTTACCAGCTGGTTAACGAACCTGGGGTGCAACTCAGCATCACCAGCCAGGAAGGCCATTTGATGGAATACGAAATGGGTCGTACGGCCAATGCCTACAGGCTCAGTGCCGGGCCTTTCCCACCGGGCAGTTATTCCTATGAGGCCACCGCTTCGCTGGGCGGAGAGGTGCATACCGCCCGGGGCCTTTTCAATGTATCCTCCCTTGACCTCGAGGGACTGCGTACCCGGGCGGATCATTCCTTGCTTTACCAGATGGCCGCGAATACAGGGGCGATCATGGTGTATCCGGAACAGTGGGATTTGCTGGCCCGGCATATCAATGAGCGTGATGATATCGGGCCGAAAATTTACTTCACCAAAGAATTTGTGGAGGTCATCCACTTCAGGTTACTATTCTTTGTCATTTTGTTGCTGCTTGGCCTGGAATGGTTCCTGCGCAAACGCAACGGCAGTTATTAACGACATGTACAATCAGCAAGGGACATCATGGACAATGCGGTACTGATCATTATTGTGGGCATCCTCGTCCTGCATTTTGTGTTTGACAACTACCTGGAGTACCTGAATGCAAAACGGTGGTCTCCCAAACTCCCCGACGAGCTGGCTGGCATCTTTGATGAGGAAAAATACCAAAAGTCGCAGCAATATGCCCGAGACAAAAGGCGGTTGGGGTTTATCAGCGGGTCGTTTTCCTTCTTGCTTATCCTGGCCATGCTGGTGACTGGGGGGTTCGGGGTTCTCGATCAAATGATCAGGCAATACACTACCCATCCGGTATGGCTGGCCCTGTTGTTCTTTGGTATTATCGGCCTGGTTGCCGATTTGTTGTCGACCCCTTTCGATATATACCGGACCTTCGTTATTGAAGAGAAATACAATTTCAACCGCAGCACCCGGCGTACCTATGTCCTCGATAAACTCAAGGGTTGGATGCTCTCGCTGGTGATTGGAGGCGGGCTGCTGGCTGTCTTCGTCTGGTTTTACCAGGAGGCCGGAAAGTTGTTCTGGGTATATGCCTGGGTGGCGTTCGCTGCGTTCAGCATTTTCATGGCCATGTTTTACAACACCCTGATCGTCCCCCTGTTCAACAGGCAGCAACCACTTGAAAAAGGAGAGTTGCGCACCGCCATTGAAACATTTGCCCGGCAACAGGGTTTCAGGCTCGACAATATTTTCGTAATAGATGGTTCGCGCCGGAGCACAAAAGCCAACGCCTATTTCAGCGGTCTGGGCCACAGGAAACGCATCGTGTTATTCGATACGCTGATCGGTGAGCACACCACCGACGAAGTGGTTGCGGTGCTGGCCCACGAAATTGGCCATTACAAAAAACGCCACACCCTTAAGGGCATGATGAGCAGCCTGCTGGGTACCGGCCTGATGTTGTACCTGCTGGGTCTTTTTGTCAATCGCCCCGAACTTTCGTATGCCCTTGGAGCTGGGGAGCCCGGTTTTCACCTGGGCCTGCTGGCATTCGGGCTGCTGGTTGCCCCCCTCAGCCTGGTATTGGGTATCTTGAGCAACAAAATGAGTCGAATGTACGAATACCAGGCCGATGCCTGGGCGGCACAGAAATTCAGGGCGAAGTCCCTGCAGCATGCCCTGAAAAAATTATCTGTGAACCATCTGAGCAACCTGAGACCCCACCCGGCCTATGTGACCGTGCATTATTCGCATCCACCCTTGCTGAAGAGGTTAAAACATCTGGAGAAATACAGAAAAGAAGATGAATAGTATTCCCCTGGCTGAAAAACTGCGTCCGACCGATCTCGACCACTACCTGGGTCAGGCCCATCTGGTAGGTCCCGGGGCCATATTGCGTAAGGCCATTGAATCGGGCAACATCCCATCGATGATCCTATGGGGCCCTCCGGGAGTAGGCAAGACCACCCTGGCCACACTGATATCCCACAAGCTGTTGCGCCCTTTTTATACGTTGAGCGCCATCAATTCGGGGGTGAAAGACATCCGCGAGGTCATTCAAAAGTCCAGGGAGTCGGGGGGAGATGCCATACTGTTTATCGACGAGATCCACCGTTTCAGTAAGTCGCAACAAGACAGCCTGTTGGGTGCTGTAGAAAAGGGCATCATTACCCTGATCGGTGCAACCACCGAAAATCCATCCTTTGAGGTCATTTCTCCCCTGTTGTCTCGCTGCCAGGTATATATCCTCAAAGACCTGGACAAAAAAGACCTGGAGCAACTGATTGAAAGGGGGAGGGAGCTGCTTGAAAGGCAGACCGGCAAAAAGATCGAAGTTCGCGAAAGGGAGGCCCTTCTCAGGGTATCGGGGGGGGATGCCAGAAAACTGCTTAATGCCCTTGAACTGGCTGTTAACTCCAGCCGGGATAAGTCCCTTGTGTTGACCAACGAGATGCTGATTTCGGTCATTCAGCAGAACCTGGCCCTTTACGATAAATCGGGTGAGATGCACTACGATGTCATCTCCGCTTTTATCAAGTCGGTGCGCGGAAGCGATCCAAATGCGGCTGTCTATTACCTGGCCCGGATGATCGAAGGGGGGGAGGATCCCAAATTCATTGCCAGAAGGCTGCTGATCCTTGCCTCGGAAGACATCGGCAATGCGAATCCCAATGCCCTGCTGCTTGCGACCAGTTGTTTTCAGGCCATCAGCATGGTCGGGATGCCCGAAGGCCGCATTATCCTTTCGCAAACAGCCACCTACCTGGCGGCTTCGCCCAAAAGCAATTCCGCTTACCTGGCTATCGGCAAAGCCCAGGATCTGGTCAAAAAAACCGGGGATCTTCCCGTGCCTTTGCCCATCAGAAATGCACCGACCCGGCTGATGAAAGAGGCCGGATACGGAAGAGATTACAAATATTCTCACGACTACCACCAGCATTTCGCATTCCAGGAGTTCATGCCAGAGGCCATTTCCGGTACCAGGCTTTACGACCTGGCCGACAACCCAAGGGAAAGAGAAATGCGGGAACGGCTCAGGTCCCTCTGGGGCGATAAATACGGGTATTGATCTGGAATTTCCGGCTTCTTGTTTGCCGGTGTTTGGACGCTGACAACTCAACCAAGGATATGAACGACAGGGATCTTTTTTTCCGTTACCTGGCCCAGACCAGTCCTTTCCCCCTTTCGCTGGAGATCGGCAGTGCCGAGGGGATCTATATGACCGGCAGTGACGGAAAGCGCTACCTGGATCTGATCAGCGGTATTTCGGTGAGTGCAGTGGGACACCGGCATCCTGCCGTAGTGGCGGCCATCAGGGAGCAACTCGACAAATACATGCACCTGATGGTGTACGGAGAGCTTGTACAATCGGCCCAGGTGGGCCTGGCCAGGCTGCTGGCAGACCATCTTCCACCGGGTCTGGACAATGTATACCTGCTCAATTCGGGCAGCGAGGCCGTTGAGGGAGCGGTCAAACTGGCCAAGAGGTATACCCGGCGAACAGGGATGATCGCTTTCCGCAACGGCTATCACGGGAGTTCGCACGGGGCCCTCAGCCTTACCGGGCATGAGGGCCTGAAACGTGCTTTCAGACCTTTGCTGCCGGGTATTCACCACCTGGATTACGGCAGCATCGACCAGCTCGGGCAGATCGACCGGCATACGGCCTGCGTGGTGGCCGAGAGCATACAGGGCGAGGCCGGTGCTGTTGTGCCCTCCCGTGATTTCATGCAGGCCCTGCGCCAGCGGTGTACCGAAACAGGCACCCTGCTCGTACTCGACGAGATACAGGCCGGCATGGGCCGGACCGGGAAACTCTGGGCTTTTGAGCATTTCGATATCCGGCCCGACGTGCTGATCCTGGCCAAGGGCCTGGGTGGGGGCATGCCCATTGGGGCCTTCATTGCCGGGCGGGAAATCATGCAGTGCCTTACTGCCGATCCGGTACTGGGGCATATCAGTACCTTCGGCGGCAATGCCGTTTGCGCAGCCTCGGCCAGAGCCACACTGAAAGTAATCCTTGACAACAGGCTCTGGGAAAATGCCCTGGCCATGGAATCGATCTTTCGTGACCGCCTCCGCCATCCTGCCATCAAAGGCATACGCGGGCAGGGGCTTTTGCTGGCGCTTGAGTTTGAAGATTTCGGGCAAAACAGCAGGGTCATCGCACAATGTCTCCGCAATGGCTTGCTGACCGACTGGTTTCTGTTTTCCGACAGGCATATGCGTATTGCGCCACCTCTGGTCATCAATTCTGAACAGCTGCACCATGCCTGCGACATGATTTTGCAGTCGGTAGATGAAACCGCCATGTAAAATGATTGACATACAGGAGGATGATCATAAAAAGCGGTTCCATCTGACCATATTGACCAAATAATAAACAGATAAAATTTACTGTTGATTCGTGTGCAGAATGTAGTTATCTTTAGGCTGTTGTTGCAATACAGCTATATTTTATGGACGCCGACACCAAACAGCTGCTCAAAAGCAAACCGCTGCAAAGCCTTCCGGTAGCAGGCTTCTTTGAAAATTATCCGGTCAAAAAGCAGCTTCGCAAAGGCGAGTTCCTGCTTTTGAGCGGCATCAGCGATTTTCAGTGGGCCTTTCTCTGTGGCGACAATCCCGAAGACCTTTTTTCCCTGCTTGAAGAGTTTGATTACCAAACCCTTTATTTTGCCAATGTGGAAGAATGGATGCTTCCCGTCCTTACCCACACCAGAAAAATTGAATGGAAACTCACCACTCACCGTTACTACCTGCCCGACAACAAAACCGTCGACTTTCCCGACTTTATTTCCAAACCCCTGGATCCCTCCATGGCCAGGTATGTTTACGACCATAGCGCCTATAAAGACTTCACCTCTGAGGACTATATCAGGGAAAGACTCGAAAAGGACGTGTCGGCTGGCGTCTGGATCGACGGCGAGCTGGCCGGGTGGGGCCTTACCCACGACGATACCTCCCTGGGCTTTCTCAACGTCATACCCTCTTACCGGGGGCAGGGACTGGGCGAAAGCATACTGCGTTTTTTGGTGATGGAAAAGCGTGGACGCAACAAAGTGGTGTTTGTCAACATAGAACCCCACAACCACCAGTCGATCAATTTGGTGAAAAAGCTGGGTTTTGTTTTCGACCGGGAGGTGAGCTGGGTCAAGCTGCTCTGAACCCCTTGTTTTACCGTTTCCTGATTTGGAGGATTTCAATGCTTTCCCGCTTGCGGATGTCCGCAAGCCAGGATTTGTCCTTTGCCGGAGGTTGCCTGACTCCGCTTCTCACTATACTCAGCATGTCGAATTGCTCACTGCGCTGCGAAACGGCTCCGACAACCGGATGCCGGGAGGCGAGACCGCTCACCAGGGCAAAATCGGAAAATATCAGGGCAATGGCGGTGCCACTGTCGCATTGGGAGGCCAGCGTATCGAACAGCTCCCCAAAAAAGCCTTCTTCATAATAGGTAGCCCGGTCCAGTTGTTTTTCGGCCTGCAGGGGGATCCACGGAGGGTTGCAGACAACCAGGTCTTCCGCCCCTGGCCTGTGGTCGCCCAGTAGTGAGGCTTCCCTGGTGGTGATGCAGTGGTTCTGGTAAACGCTGTGGCGTTGCAGTTCCATGTCCACACTGTAAATGGCATTGGGGCTGATGTCGGTGGCATGGATCTGATGGATCCCGTGTTTGTGCATGATCAGGGAGAGAATGCCGCAGCCTGTGCCGATATCGACAGCATTCCGGAATTGCCGGCTGTGGCGCGAAAGCCACTGGTCGAACAATACCAGGTGTTCATCCCTTGTCGGGAAATAGGTGCCGTAGAAGGGATGCACCCGGTGAGCGATCACCGGGTATTGAATACCTCGTTTGTACCACTGGAACGCTCCGTTCATTCCCAGAAAATTGGCAAACCGGATCATGAAATCATCCTGAGAAGGGTAAAATTCCTTCAACCATGGATTTTGGGGTGCCCTGGACAGATCTGCACGATGCCCGAGGATGCGTATCCATACCCTTGCGTTCCAGCCATGGAGGGCTTCACGGTATTTTCGCGAAGCTGGGTAGTTATCGACCGGGAAACGTTTGGTAAGCTTATTTTTCATCCAGCTGTAGAACGACATGGCCGAACCCCAGCTGCCGCAGAGCAGGATGTCTCTGCCCGAAAGGATGAGGCCGAGTACCTGGTCAAAGGGAATGCCTGGCCTTATCGGGGTCAGCCCCGCATAGTGGGAGGTAAGGATGCCCGGCTTGTGGAGCCTGGCAAACCGGGGGTCGGGGTTTTGCTGCATCATTCTTTGCGTTGTTCTGCCTGACCTGCCATTCTTGTTCCTGCAGAGTTCATGCATCCATGGGTGGTTGAATGACAAAATAGGAAAAAACCGGATGCTGCCACCCTGTTCTGTTGGTTTATTTTCGACTGCGAACTGAATTGGATGAAGGGAAATGACAAATTGACATTGTGCCCCGGAGGGGTTGAACAGTTTGTCATGGTGGCGTGGCACCCGACTGAAATAATGACCGCGCAGGACCGTTGGTACATGCTTTGATCTCTTTTACAGTGTAAAGAAAAACAAACAAAAAAAAGAAAGGAGGCCTATTATGTTACCAATGTTAAGAAAAAACAGGGAGACAATGCCAGCTTTCATTGATGAGTTTTTTGGGAAAGACTGGATGGACAGTGTATTCAGCGACCGTCCGGGCATCAGTGTGCCGGCTGTGAACGTCAGGGAAACCAACGAGGATTTTCTGATTGATGTAGCTGCGCCGGGCCTAAAGAAAGGTGATTTTAACATCAACCTGGACAACAATGTGCTATCCATTTCATCCGAAAAAGAGTTCAAGGATGAGAAAAAGGAAGAAGGTCAATTCATGCGCCGGGAGTTCAGCTATTCGAGCTTCAGCCGTTCCTTCAGCCTTCCTGAGGCCGTAGATGCCGACAAGATCAAGGCAAGCCACAAGGACGGTGTGTTGACCATCACCATCCCCAAGCGCGATGAGATCAAGCGCAAACCGCCCAAACAAATTGACATATCATAAAGGAGCGGGCATTTCAGGGCAGGGAAGCCGAAACCTCTGCCCTGTTTTTTTGCCGGGCATGAGGCCCGGAAGCCTTGTCAGTTCTCCCGCATCACCACTTCGTCGTACTCCAGCTCGAACCTGAGCTTGTGCTTCGACTCTTCGAGGGCCAGGGCCTCGAACGTCTTTTTCAATTCCGGCTGCCGGCTACGTTGGGCCAGGGCCATATACAGCTTGAAAGCCGCTTTTTCGCGTTTCATGGCCAAAACCAGGGCATCGCGGTATTCCATGTCATTTGTGTCTCCCGAAACCACCACATAATCGGCGATCTTTAGGTCTCTGACCTGGCCAGCCTCCATATCAAAGATCTTTTCGTCCTTGATCTTTTGCAACCTGGCCTTATGGCCCACTTCTTCCCTGGCAAACTCAAGAAAGACCTCCCTGATCTCCTCGTTCTTCATTTTCGCAGCCAACCCGACGTAGAAGTCTACGGCCTCCTGTTCGGATTTCATGGCAAAATCCAGAATGTCATCTACAGAATCAAATGTGTTCATGCGGTGTTGTTTTATGGAGTGAAAGCGTTTTCCCATTCTTCATCAAAGCGTTTAACCACCAGGTCGGCCCCGTGAGCAAACATCCTTTCTTTTTCTTGATTTCCGGCGGTGACAAGATGAAATCCGTGATGGTTGTCCGGGGCCTGATGCATGATGGAAGCGGCCTCCAGCATCACTTCGGCCGGACTCTGGTAGTCGGCCTTTAATCCGAATAGTTCAGAAAGCTTCAGCAGCTGCATAAAGGAGGAGAGCTGAAGCGGCCCGGTGGTGGCCTGTTCAAATTGCTGTATAAATTTCTGGGTATTGGTAAAACTGCCGCCGATCTCGAAATGAAATGAGGCAGGAAGGACCAGGTTAGCCATCCTGGCCGTATCACTAAGGAAGAGATCCTGGACTACCAGGAAGTCGGGCTGCTGCAGTGCCCCGACCACTTCCTGGCGATTGATGGCGCATCCCACCGGGTCTTCGCCAAATACAAAGGCATTTTTGATCCCCCCTTTCTTCAGCAGGGTCCATTGCTCCTGATTGATTTCTGTAGGCAGTTTGTCTGTGCCCCATACCTGCCTCAGTTTGCCGGCGACCCCGGCCTCTTCCATCCGCCTTCCGCCGGTGGCCAGGGCAGCGCATGAGCCCATATCGAAAAGCCCATGCGCGTTGTTTTTCTCTTTCAGCGAAACAAGTCCTGAAGCCGTTTTCCCGGCCTTGCCGGTAAGGTACACCAGATTGTGGAGCTCCTGGCTGGTCTGTGCCGATATGTTCTTTTCGCCAAACAGTATCACTGCATGGGCTTCCTGATTGAACTGCCTGGCAAAACGGGCAACCTCTTCCGGGCTGAGGCCGGCTTTTTTAACCAGTGCCTCGAAACTCTCTTCCAGTACCTTACTTCGGTAGTGCCCGAAACCTTCGCAATAATCGCTGATGAATACCTGGTTTTCCAGCTTGTTGTTGAGGATGTAATGGATCACGGCCTTCACGAAGTACAGGCTCGAAGCGATGCGCCATACATGGCTGGCGCGGTGGCGCATGGAGTTTTTGTCATGGGTGGCAATCAGCTCAAGGGGGACCTCTTTCCTGAAATGATGGTTAAAGGCATAATAACCCGGTACCGGATTCTCCATATTGATCTCGCTGTCGAGTACATAGATCCTGCCTGCTGCCCCGATCTGTTCGAGTGGCATGTTTTTTCTGCTGTTACCGAGGTAGGCACCACCCCTGTCCATGTAGTGGAAACTACTGACATTGTTGGTTTTCGCTCCGGCACGTGCCAGTTTCTGTATCAGGTAGATCTCTTCGTTGGTCAGCCTGGCGCCGGCGTAGAAAGCATTTTCAGCTGCCCCGGCTCCGGCTGTCTTTTGTCTGATCAGCTCAAGGGCTTCGTCGAATCCGATTTCCACAAAATCACTTCCCACCTTCTTAAGTGGGGTGGTGATCCTGGATTTGTCGTTCAGGTATGGATAGCCGAATTTTGCATAGCGGCAGATACTGCCGTCTTTGTTCACCAGTCCTTTCTCTCCCGTAACACGTGAAAAGAATCCGTTTTTGTGGTGAAGCCTGATGGTGCATCCCACCGAGCAATAATTGCATATGGTGGAGAAGCTCCGGGTATCAACCGGCATGGTCTTGAAAGCCACGTTTTCAGTAATGGCTCCGGTTGGGCAGGTGTCGATGCACAAACCGCAGGAATCGCAGCGGGTGTGACTTAGGGGACCGGCCAGGCTGGGGGCCACATAGGTATCAAAGCCCCGGTTGACCAAACCCAGGGCGTTTGCCCCGTTCAATTCTGTGCAAATTCTGATGCAACGCGAACAAAGGATGCATTTGTTGTTGTCGATTTCCACAAAAGGATGCCCGAAGTCGACGGGGTATTTTTTGTATTCGCCCCCAAATCGGCCTTGTTCGGCCCTGTAGGTCGTGGCATGTTTTTTCAGATCGCAGGTGTAAAGTTCAGAACAGCCGCATTCGAGGCAGCGGCTGGCCTCTTTCAGGGCAGCCTCCCGGGTATAACCCAGTTCGACCTCATCAAAGTTATGGCGGCTGTCAGGATCAAGGGTGGGCATTTCTTCCCGGGCCAGTCCTTCAAAATGGCCCTGATAATCCCCCTTTTTTTGTTGTTCAAAATGTTCCTTTTTGCTCAGGAAGCTTTCGGGGGGCGGGGCGATCTCCTGTTTGTTCAGCCATTGGTTGCAGCTATGGGCCGCGCGCCTGCCCTGAGCGATGGCTTCGATCAGGGTAGCCGGGCCGGTCACTCCGTCCCCGCAGGCGAACACATTTTCGATGGAGGTCTGCAGGGTGGCGGGAGCGGCGTCGATATCTCCCCATTTGTTGATTTTCAATGCCTTTCCTGCATGCCGGCTGATGTCGTCAATAAAATTTACCACGGTCTTTTGGCCGATGGCAGCCAGGATGTAATCGAGCTTTACGTCGAATTCAGAACCTTCAATTTTTACAGGCCTCCTGCGCCCCGATGCATCCGGTTCGCCCAAAGCCATCCGCACACAGGTCAGGCTTTCCAGGTTACCGTCCTTGTCTTTGTTGACCCTGGCCGGAGCTGTCAGGAACAGGTAGTCGATGCCTTCCACTTTGGATTCGTGGATCTCAATGGGGTTGGCCGGCATTTCCTTCTCGGTGCGGCGGTAGATCACCACCACCTCGTCGGCCCCGCAACGTTTGGCGGTGCGGCAGCAGTCCATGGCGGTATTGCCTCCACCGATAACGGCTATTTTTTTACCTTTGAAGTCATATTTCTGTCCGGTCGCCTCTATGTTGCGCAAGAAATCGATCCCGGAGAAGATATTTCCCGCATCGTCGTTTTTGCAACCAATGCCGGTGCCTTTCTGTGAGCCGATGCCCAGTACCACGGCGTCGTATTTCTCCCCAAGGTCTTTGTAGCTGAGGTTGTCGCCCAGCTTTTTTTCGAAGTGGATGTTTACACCCAGGCCGGTGATTCCTTCCACTTCTTTTTCAATGATGTCGTTGGGCAGGCGGTATGGCGGAATGCCGTACCTGAGCATTCCGCCGGCGTGGGAACTTCCTTCGAAGATCTCCACCTGGTGTCCTTCGACGGCCAGGTAATAGGCCGAGGTGAGGCCGGCAGGGCCTGCGCCGATCACGGCTACCTTTTTTCCGGTGGATGGCTTTACCTCTGGCATGTAGCGGTCGGCCGACTCCAGATCGATATCTGAGGTGTATCTTTTCAGGTAGTCGATGCCCACCCCGACGTCTTCCAGCAGATTGCGCCGGCACACCAGTTCGCAGGGTCGCACACACACCCGGCCGCAGATGGCGGGAAGGGGGTTGGTTTTCTTGATCAGCTCAACGGCCTCCCGGTGTTTGCCCTTGCTGATCATCGAAATATAACCCTGAACATCGACCCCGGCCGGGCACTCCTCCTGGCAGGGGGGCGCGCAATCGGCATAGTGGTTGCTCACCAGAAGCTCCAGCGAAAAGCGGCGGGAGCGATGCACCCTTTCGTTGTCGGTGGCAATGCGCATGCCCTCGGTAATGGCGGTAGAACAGGCGGGCTGCAGACCGCGCATGCCGTCCACCTCGACAACGCAGAGATAACAGGACGAAAAAGTGGCCAGCCGGTCGTCGTGACACAGGGTGGGGATCTCTATATCCAGCCGCCGGGCCATACCGAGTATGGTCTCGCCTTTGAATCCCTTGACGATCTTTCCGTTGATGATGATGTTGAGCTTGCTCATGTATGTGGGTTTGATAAAGTATTGGTTTTGATTGACAGTTTATTCTGAGATTGCCGCAATGCTCTCTGCGGGGCACCGGCTGCTAGCTGATGCCGATGGCATCGAACTTGCACCTGGTAAAGCAGATCCCGCATTGTATGCATACATCCTGTAAAATATGGTGGACCTGCTTCTTTTCGCCTTCGATGGCATCGACAGGGCAGCCCCTGGCGCAGGCCATGCAGCCTGTGCACTTTTCAGCGACAACGGTATAGGTCAGTAATTTTTTGCAACTGAGCGCAGGGCATTTCCTGTCTCTGATATGGGCTTCGTATTCATCGCGGAAATAGTTGATGGTGGTCAGCACCGGGTTGGGAGCGGTTTGTCCCAAACCGCAGAGTGAACTGTCTTTGATGGTTTCTGCCAGTTCCTCCAGCATTCCTATGTCGTTTTCTTTGCCCTCGCCCCGGGTGATTCTGGTCAGTATCTCCAGCATGCGCTTGGTGCCCAGTCTGCAAAAGGTGCATTTTCCACAAGACTCTTTCTGGGTGAAATCGAGAAAGAACCTGGCGATATCGACCACGCAGGTGGTTTCGTCCATGACCACCATCCCGCCTGAACCCATGATGGCTCCGGTGGCATTTACCGAATCATAGTCGACCCGGGTATGTGAGAGGTGTTCGGGGATGCAGCCCCCGGAGGGCCCGCCCAGCTGAACCGCCTTGAACTTTTTGTCGCCGCTGATCCCTCCGCCCAGCTTGTAGATGATGTCTTTGATGGTGATGCCCATGGGCACCTCCACCAGGCCCCCGTGGCGGATCTTTCCGGTAAGGGCAAACACCTTGGTGCCCTTGCTCTTTTCGGTTCCGTATTTTGCATAAGCTTCCGGACCCTGCAGTACGATCCATGGGATGTTGATGAAGGTTTCCACATTGTTGATGTTGGTGGGATGCTTCCAGAGTCCGGCTTCGGCAGGGAAGGGGGGGCGTCTGCGCGGCATGCCGCGGGCCCCTTCGATGGAGGCGATCAGTGCGGTTTCTTCGCCACAAACGAATGCACCGGCGCCCTCCTTGATCTGCAGGTCAAAATCGAAGCCCTGAATGCCAAACAGCTTATTCCCAAGGTAGCCCTTTCCCCTGGCCTGTTTGATAGCCAGGTTCAGGCGCTTGATGGCCAGAGGGTATTCGGCACGGCAATAGATATATCCTTCGCCGGCCCCGATGGCATAACCGCAAATGATCATTCCTTCGATAACGCCATGGGGGTCGCCTTCCAGTATGGAACGGTCCATGAAGGCACCCGGGTCGCCCTCGTCGGCATTGCAGATCACGTATTTTTTTTCCGATTCGTTGTTGTGGGCAAACCGCCATTTCAACCCGGTCGGAAAACCCCCTCCGCCCCGGCCACGCAGGCCAGAATCCAGCACATCCTGGATCACCTGTTCGGGCTTGAGATTTTGGGCGGTAATTTTTCTGATGGCCTGGTATCCCTGCCTGGCCTCATATTCTTCGATCGATTCGGGATCGATATGCCCGCAATTGCGCAGGCTGATCTTTACCTGCCCGTCGAAAAATTCCTGATCGCCGGTGGTAAACTGATCCGATTGTACAACATAGGCGGCAATGGGGGTGAATTTCTTGATATGTTTGTCAATGATCTCGTCCACACGCTGCAGGTCGACTTCCCCATAGAGGTATGAACCGGAATCGTCGATCACTTCCACCAGTGGCTCGCGATAGCACATGCCAATGCAGCTCGTCTTTTTCAGATCGATGTCGAGCTCATCGCTTTGGATGATGCGCTCGAACTCATGGTAGGTTTTGGCGGCACCGGCGGCAATGCCGCAACTTCCCAGGCCGACAATTATTTTTGGTTTTCCCATTTTTCTGAATGTTTTGACGTTAGTTGTTTTCGCTCCTGCGTATTTCACGGATGATCCTGACCGCCTGTTTCGGCGTCAGCTTGCCATAGGTCTCTTCGCCGATCATCATCACAGGGGCCAGGGAGCAACACCCCAGACAGGCCACGGTTTCTATGGTAAACAGCCCATCGGGTGTGGTTTCACCGTCTTTGATATTCAGTGTGTCGAGTAGTTCGTCGGTAATGGCCGTAACACTTTGCACATGACAGGCTGTTCCGTGGCACATTTTGACAATGTACTTGCCTGCGGGCTCCAGCCTGAACTGGGCATAGAAAGTGGCCACCCCGTACATTTCGTTCAACGGCAGCCCGGTAGCCAGATGTATTCGTGTGAATACAGCCTTTGGCAGGTATCCGTAAATGTCTTGGGTGCCTTGCAGCAGGGGGATAAGGTTGCCCTTTTTGTACCTGAGATTTTCCAGCAGGGCGTCCATCAGCCTCAGGTCTACCTCTTTTTGGGTTTCCGGCTGGCTGTCGTTGGTTTTTTGGATCCGTCGAATGCGCATAGGGTAGTGTGTTGTTGAATACTGGCGAAAAATACGGAAAAAAACAGGGGGCCGCCAAAATAATGATTGCGATTTTATTTTAACAAAAAATTTGGAAGTATCAAAATATTTACTATGACAATATCCCTTGGGGAGCGGGGCCAGAAAAAGCAGGGCCGGATGCTGTCTGCATCCGGCCCTGTGAATAGGGAGGAAAACCCCATTGATACCTGGAATATCATCAGATTACGCCCTGGTCGATCATGGCATCGGCTACCTTGATGAAACCAGCGATATTGGCGCCTTTTACATAATTGATGTAGCCGTCCTCTTCCTGTCCGTATTTTTTGCAGGCTTCGTGAATGTTCTTCATGATCAGGTGCAACTTTTCCTCCACCTCTGCGGAGGGCCAGTTCAGCTTCATGGCATTCTGGGTCTGCTCCAGGCCGGATGTGGCCACACCACCTGCATTTGCTGCCTTTCCGGGCCCGTAAAGGATCTTGGCTGCCTGGATAATCTCAACGGCCTCTGCTGTGCAGGGCATATTGGCCCCTTCCGAAATGGCCATCACCCCGTTTTCGACCAGTTTTTTGGCATCTTCTGCGTCCAGTTCGTTCTGGATGGCACAGGGCATGGCAATGTCCACTTTCTGCTCCCAGGGACGCTTCCCTTCAAAGAACTGGGCATTGGGGAATTCGTAGGTATAGGGTTTTACGATGTCCTGGTTGGAAGCGCGGAGTTCAAGCAAGTAATCGATCTTGTCGCCCGAAATGCCGTCGGGGTCGTATACGTACCCATCAGGACCACTGATGGTCACTACCTTGGCACCCAGCTGGGTGGCTTTGGTAATTGCGCCCCAGCTAACGTTGCCGAACCCTGAAACAGCCACGGTTTTGCCCATGATCTTTTCGCCAACGGTCTTCAGCATTTCTTCGGCAAAGAATACAGCGCCATAACCGGTGGCTTCCGGGCGGATCAGGCTGCCGCCCCAGTTGCGTCCCTTTCCGGTAAATGTACCCGTATGCTCGCCGGTTAGTTTCTTGTACATACCGTACATATAACCGATCTCGCGGCCACCTACCCCAATGTCACCTGCCGGGATGTCGGTATCGGGACCGATGTATTTGTAAAGCTCGGCCATGAAAGCCTGGCAAAAACGCATGATCTCTGACTGAGACTTGCCTTTGGGGTCAAAATCGGAACCCCCTTTGGCCCCGCCCATGGGCAATGTGGTCAGGCTGTTCTTGAAGATCTGCTCAAAGCCCAGGAACTTCAGCCCGCTCAGTGTGACGCTTGGGTGGAAGCGGCAGCCTCCTTTGTAGGGTCCGATCGCATTGTTAAACTGAACACGGTAGCCGCGGTTTACATGTACCTTGCCTTTGTCGTCCATCCACTGAACTTTAAAGGAGATCACCCTGTCGGGTTCGGTGATCCGTTCAATAATATTGGCAGCCTGGTATTTCGGGTTTTCCTCCACCACATCGATGATGGTTTCCAGCACTTCTCTTGCTGCCTGCAAAAACTCTTTTTCGCCCGGATTCTTGCGTTCCAGGTCTGACATTATTTTCTCTAAATTCATAATGGAGTGTTTTAATAAATTTGTACTAAAGGGTGCTGTTAATTAATTAGCAATTCCGCGACGAATTTAGGCCAATTTTGCCGATATAGCAAAGGAATATGGGAAATTATTTTTCTGGTTTTAAAACGATTCCGGTTTTCTGGCTGCCATCGATCTTAATGACCAGAGGCGTGGAAAAACGAAGATGTCTCAGGTAGCGGTCTTCGTATTCTGCCGGCTGCCTGTCCAGGAAATCTACATCGTAGAACCCCTCTTTCAGGTAAGGGTTGATGGTGAAGTAACCCACGTGGAAGGAAGTGAGGTTCTGGAAAAAATGGGTTCCCTGGCTGGGGTCGATGTGAAAATGCTTCATCCCCACTTCCGCGATCAACCTTGCAGAACTGATCTGAGCCCACTTTACAGGGATGCCAAGCCAGGGATCGTTCGATCCCCACCGCCCGGGCCCTACCAGAATGTAATTTCTTTTCTCCCTGGCAAGCCGGGCGTTGAGCTTGCCAATTACCCCGGCAATTTCATTGGTGTGCGACGGATCGAAGGTATCGGGTTTTACATAAATGAAATCGTGAATGGTCTCGATGATGCCGTTACCCAGGGCATTTTGGCTGATAAGAATGCTTTCTTTGGGTTTGCACAGCTTCAGCTTGATACGGTTCTTTTCCTGGGTTTCAACCACCGGCCTGATCTGCAGAAAATGAAAATGACGCAGCTCTCCGCGGCTTACATCGAGGGTGACGGCGAATTCGATCTCCACCTGGTTATTCATTTCCCGTTGCCCGATCTTCAGGAGTTTCTGCAGAATGTCGGCCAGGGGAAAACTGCCATGCTTCAACACATTGGCAAAGGTGATGATCCTGGATCCTTTTTCGTACAAACCGTCGCGGATGATCTGGTCTTCGTAGTCGAAGGTAGAGGTCACATATTTCAGCGAAGATTCGGCGTCTAATTTGCGAATGTTGAGCTTGTGCATGTTGATGGTCTCATCAACGGCCGGCCTGAATTTATCCGGGTCCAGGTCGAGACTGTAGAACTCCCGCTGGCTGTCGCGAAGCGCAATTTCGGTATTGGCCAGCTGTAAGGCCTTGTGGGGGTATTTGGGGCAGAACCTCATGGAAACTCCCCCGTCTACGATGGTCTTTCCCAGGCCAAAGGCGATGTTGGCCACGCCGTCTTCGTATTTTTCAGGCTCTATCGGGTAGAAGTTGACCGAACGGGCCACCCCGCTGATGGTAGGGTAAAACATGCTTCCGTACGAGCGTCCCGATACTTCCTGTATGACTACTGCCATTTTTTCTTCGTCGATCACATTGGAGGTGGCTTCGATGTATGATTTGCTCTCCTGGAAGAAAACAGAGGCGTAAACGCTCTTGATGGCTTGCTCCAGCTGGGTAACCCTTACGTTGTGCTCGGGATGGTTGTTGGATATCATATAGGTCGAATACACTCCGGCAAATGGCTGGTAATGACTGTCTTCGAGCAGGCTGGATGAGCGAATGGCCAGGGGCGACTTAAAGGAATCGATCACCTCCCTGGCAAAGGATTTCATCCTGGAAGGGGTTTTGCTGTAAACGAAGCGTTCGAGCACTTCTTCGTCGCTGTTGCTTTCAAGGGCAAAATCGTAGAGGTCATTTTCCTCCATGAACTCGTCGAATATGTCGGTGGTGAACACCACTGTGCGGGGGATGGCTACCGTAACCCCTTCCCAGTGGTTGGTGATCTTGTATTTGTTTATTACCGAATCGATAAAGGCCAGCCCCCGTGCCTTGCCTCCCAGCTGACCGTCGCCCAGCCTCGTGAAGATCGCGTATTCGTCCAGGTGGCTGGCAATGATGCCCCGGCCCTTGGTGCGGCGGTAGTTGGCGATGGTATCGATGAGGTAGCTGCGTATTTCCTCAACATTGCCAAAGTCATCCCGGCTTTTGTCGGCAAAAACATTTGCGATCGAGAACAGGGCCCTTGCCTTGAGCCAGCGCGAAAAATGATTGTTCGATACATGGTATTCGAGTACTTTCGGAGCGATCCGGCTGATCTTCACCTGCAGGGAATGCAGGTTGTTGGCCCGGCTCACCTCCATGCCGGTTTCCGGGTCCTTGAACACGAAATCGCCAAATCCGTAATTTTGCTTTATGTAATGTTTGAGTTCGAGCAACAGGGTCTTGGAGTACTTGTCGATGAAGCTGACATCGATGTCTTTGTTGATCCGTGCATCCCACTTTTCGGACGACTGCAGCAGGATGGGGATCTGCTTGTTGTTCCTGCGGATATGCCTGGCCAGCCTGACCCCGGCCTGGTCGTCCCGGCTGCCTTCGCGTGCATAACTGATATCCGAAATAATGCCCAGCAGATTGTCTTTGTGCTTTTTGTAAAAGCCCAGGGCCTCTTCGTAGGTTTTGGCCAGCAGTATCTTCGGACGGGCCCGCATCCTGAGGGTCTTGCGGTGTTCGTTGAGCCCCTCGGTCATCAATTCGTTGGTCTGATCAAAAATCACCTGGTAAATGGTCGGCAGGTAGGACGAATAATACCTGATCGAATCTTCGACCAGCAAAATGGCCTGCACCCCGACACGTTCTATGTCGAATTCCGCGTTCATCCGGTCTTCGAGCAGTTTGATGATGGCTAGCAAAAGTCCCGGGTTGCCCAGCCAGGAGAATACATAGTCGATCGAGCTGAGGTCTTCGTCGCGGAGTTTGATGGATACTTCCCGCGAAAAATGGGTCAGTACCACAATGGGGATACTCGGATATCGTTTCTTTACCCTGCGGGCCATCTCAAAGCAATCGATCCTGCCCACGTTCAGCATGGTGATTACCAGGTCAAACTGCTTTTCCTCCAGCAGCCTGAAGGCTTCTTCGGTCGAGCTAGCCTGGGTGAACTGAGGGGGGTACCTCAGGTTCTTTGAAGTGTATTCGAGGAATATCTTCTCGTTGATGCGGCCGTCTTCTTCCAGCATAAAGGCATCGTAGTTGCTGCAAATGAGCAGCACATTGATGATCCGCTTCTGCATCAGGTGTTCATAGGATATTTCCTTGAACTCGTAGGTGTCGGTAGCGAAACTCTCGTCGTATTTGTATTTGGAATACTTTGTTATCATGCTGTGGGAATGGGTCCGGGGTTTTCGGCCTGTTTGTCGTGGCCGTTGTCAAAATAGATCAGCGAGGCGCGTTTTTTGCCGTCCATGATCACCTCCAGGGGCTGTTCGAAACGGACATGCCGCAGGTATCTTGTCTGCCTGACAAGGGGGGCTTCATTGAGCACATCCCAGTTGATGTAATCGATCAGGTCGTTGTGCTTTACCGAGAAATAGCCCACGTTCATCGAGATCACATTGTGAAAGAAATGGGAGCCGAGCGAGGCATCCAGGGCAAAATCCTCCATGCTCATCTCCACAATGATGCGGGCATTGGATATCTGCGACCAGTTTACCGGAATGCCGATAAAGCGGTCGCGGGTTCCCCAGCGGCCCGGTCCGATCAGGATGTATTTTTTGTCCTGTCCGGACATTTCCGCATTGATCTCTTCTATCTCGTCGCGGATCTTTTCGGTTTTCAGTTTGTCGAAACGTTCCGGATCGACATAAACCACGTCGTACAGCTCAGAGATGCGGCCGTTGCCCATGCCGTTTTCGCTGTAGAGCAGCAGGCGGTCGTTGTCGATTTTGTCAATATTGATATCGGTTTCGATGATGTTCTTGATCAGGGGCTTGATCTGTAAAAGATAGAAGGATGCCTGACCTTCCCTGTTTTTTTCCAGGTCGACGGCAAATTCCATCTCAATGGGGGTGCCCATCGATTCAGAAATGATGTCGAGCAGCACCTCAATGGTCCTGGCCAGGGGAATGTAGTCATATTTGAGGATGTTGGCAAAGTTCAATACCCTGGGGCCCGGATCGCTTATGCCGGGCAAGGTCCTTTCGCTGTTGAAATCGTAAACCGAAGCGCAGTGTTTGAGGGTGCCGTGTTGTTCCGACTGGGAAATCTCCAGCTTGATCAGCCCGGCATCCTCGCCCTGGAGCAGGTCGGGTTTTTGCCTGGTCAGGTCAACGGCGTAGAAGTGTACCTGCGAGTTTTTGAACAACTCCTTCGGGGTATACATTTCCAGTTGCGGATGTGCCGGAGAGAAGCGGTAGGTCTTTTCTCCCTCTACTACGTATTTGCCTAGGCCGAGGGCAATGGAGGCAAAGCCTTCATCGGGCTTCATGTAAGAGTAAGGGTAGAAGTTGTACGACTGGGCAACCCCGCTGATGTGGGGATAAAAGCTGCCGTTGTATGGATGACCGACCACCTCCTGGATGATCACCGCCATTTTTTCCTCTTCGATCTTATAGTTCACTGCCTTGAAGTAGGCCATGGCCGTGGGAGAGAAAATGGAGGCAAACACCAGCTTGATGGCATTCATTACCTGTTCGAGCCGCACATTGAGCTCGGGGTGGTTATTGGGCAACAGGAAGGTGTCGAAAATGCCGGCAAAGGGTTGCATCAGGGAGTCTTCGAACAAGCTCGACGAACGGACGGCCAGGGGCTTTTCGATGATGGAAAGGTAAGCTTTGAGGCGTTTGCGCAGGGTGGGGGTGAGGCTGCCCTCCACAAAGAGTTTTTTGATCTTTTCGTAATCGGTTTCTCCGTATACTTTATTGTAAAGGTTGTTGTTGTGGATGAAACGCTCAAATTCTTCGGTGCCGATAATGGAAGTCCGCGGAGTGCATATCACGATGTCGGGGGCCAGCTCACTGAAGTTAAAGCTGTTGATGATCATGTTGATGAAGGCCAGACCACGGCCTTTCCCTCCCAGGGAGCCCGGCGAAAGGCTAACCACATTGGTCTTGTCCATCAGGGCCGATTCCTCGTAGTTGATCACCTTGCCCTTCTGCTTGTCGTGAATGCACTGCTCCACCACGCCGATCAGGTATTCGCGAAGGCTTCCCGGCGAGGAGAAATCCTCCACCTGCAGCGGCTTGATCCGTTTGGCGATTTGTATTTCGCCTCTTGCCATGAGCCAATGGCTGAAATGGTCCTTTTTTGCGTGATAGATCAGCGACTTTTCAGGGATGGTTTTCAAATGGGTCTGGAACTCCTTCATGGACCTGGCCACGGCGATGTCACGGCGACCTTCTTCGTCCTTGTATATGAAATGACCGAACCCCAGGTAGTAATTGATGAAACTCTGCAGGTCCTGCTTGAGTGTTTCGGAGTTCTTGTTGACAAAAGTCGATTGCAGCTTGTAGGCTTCGGTCGCGTTTTCGGGGTCGGACGATTGAAGGACCGTGGGCAGGTTGGGGGTGTGTTTCCTGGCGTACTCCACGAGTTTGAGGCCGGCCCGGGAATCCATCTTTCCGTCTTTTTCAAATTTGACATCAGAGATCAGGCACAACAGATTTTCCCTGTATTTGTTGTACAGCAAAACGGCCTCGTTGTAGCTCGAGGCCAGCAAGACCTTGGGTCTTACCCTCATTTTTAGTAGTTTGTAAAGCTCGTCGGTGTTCACCTCCTCAATCAGGTGCTGGGTCTGTTCGATCACAATCGAATACAGAATGGGCAGGTAGCGCGAATAATACTTGGCCGAGTCTTCCACCAGCAATATCACCTGGACCATCCCGATAAGGATGTCGTTTTCCACGTTCATCCGGTCTTCGTTGTACTTGACCATGGCCAGAAATACCTTGGAATCACCGTTCCACACAAACACCTTGTCGATGGAGGTAATGGGTTTTTTCCCGTCTTCGAAAAGGGCAATGTCGCTGTTGTTATTCAGCAGCATGTAGATGGGAATATTGTGGTAGATCTGTTTGATGATGCGGCTCAGCTGTATGGGTGTTGATTTTTCCACACCCATCATCACGATCACCATGTCGAAATGCTTCTCCTGCATTTTTTCGAGGGCTTCCTCGGGGGTGGATACCCCGGTGATGCGGGGGGCCGAGCTAAGGTTCAACTGGTAGTATTCGCCCGTGACCTGCTCAAAGAACCTGCCTTCCTGCTCAATGATATAGGCATCGTAGAGGTTGGCCACCAGCAGGATCTCCCTGACCTTGTATTGCATCAGGTCGTGGTAAATGTCGCGGTCCGAATTGTGCTTGTTCAGGAATTTCTGCAAAAGTTGCCGGCTCATGGCGGCGTGACTTGCAGGAGCATCTTCCCCGTCTTTCTGATCCTTTTCGGGTGCGGCCTTCTTGAGCAGTTCTTTGCCGATCCGGGTATTGAGGTGGCCGGTGATCAGGCTGCTCAGGTTGTTGATCAGATGCCGCTCTTCGATGAAAAAGGGTCCTTCTTCCTCTTCGGGAAAGTCCTTCTGGTAAAACACCTCGATGCTGCCCTCGGTGCCGTCGATGGTTTCAAAGGTCTTGCGCTGCACCCAGGGAGTTTCTTCCAGGTTTTTCCTGCTTTTAAACTCCTTTTCCCCATAGCGAATCCTGGCTGCCGCGTCTTCGGGATGCTGCCATGCCGGGGGCAGGATGTTCACTATGCTTTGCAGCATTTCATCCACGGGCTTTTCCTCCTTCAAGATGGAGGTGGTCTGGTGTATGGCTCCCAGCTCCTTGAGCCGCTCCTGTTTTTCGGCCAGCAACCTCCGGATATCTTCCTGGCTGATCACAGCCTTCTGATCGGACAGGTCATCTGTTTTATCAGTGATCTTGAGCGCCTTACGGGCGTTGCCGGCATCTTGCTTCATAAGCTTAACCTGATTGTATTTGTACTGCGTGAAATTACGAATTTATTCCCAACCCCGACGGCATGGCTCGGCTCACAGGGGATTAACTTAAATACGTTATTTGTTGATCAAGCTTCATCTCCTATATATATTCGTCTGCTTTTTCAGGCGTTGGTGAATTATTAAGAGCATGCGGTTGGTTTCATATAAAAATAATTGACATATGCAAGCAATAACCAAAATAAATATGTTTTTCACAAAATAACCTTCCGTTCATATAATAGCCTAACATTGTTTTGAAGATACAATCTATTATTCACGTTAATACAATCAAAAACAATGGATGCACAGGTAAAAAAGTTTATGGATTACGTGGTAGCGAAAAATCCCAGCGAAAGGGCATTTCACCAGGCCGTTCAGGAAGTGGCCGAAACCATCGTCCCCTTTTTGGACGAAAATCCTAAATACAAGGCGGCGAAAGTCTTTGAGCGGATGGTCGAGCCCGAAAGGGTCATCATTTTCCGCATTCCCTGGATTGACGACAAAGGCGAAGTGCAGGTAAACCGTGGATACCGTATTGAGATGAACTCAGCCATCGGCCCCTATAAAGGGGGAATGCGTTTTCACCCCACCGTTGATCTGGGCGTACTGAAGTTCCTGGCATTTGAACAGGTATTCAAAAACAGCCTGACCTCGCTGCCGTTGGGTGGGGGCAAGGGAGGGTCTGATTTTGACCCAAAGGGCAAATCGGATGTGGAGGTCATGCGATTCTGCCAGAGCCTGATGACCGAACTTTCGCGGCACATTGGTCCGGATACCGACGTGCCTGCAGGGGATATCGGTGTCGGGGGTCGTGAGGTCGGCTTCATGTTCGGTCAGTACAAACGGATCCGCAACGAATTTACGGGGGTGTTCACTGGCAAGGGCCTGGAGTATGGCGGCAGTTTGATCCGTCCGGAAGCCACCGGTTACGGTACGGTATATTTTGCCCAGGAAATGCTGGCCACCATCAATGAGGAGATCAGGGGCAAAACGGTGGCCATCAGCGGATCGGGCAATGTGGCGCAATTTGCTACCCAAAAGATCATCGAACTGGGCGGCAAGGTAGTGACCCTTTCCGACTCGGGCGGCTATATCTACGACAAGGATGGCATCGACACCGAAAAACTTAATTATGTGCAGAACCTGAAAAACATCAAACGGGGCCGTATACGCGAATATGCCGATGAGTTCGGTTGCAAGTACGTAGAAGGGGTCTCCCGCCCTTGGATGGAGAAATGCGACATTGCGCTTCCCTGCGCCACTGAGAACGAACTCAACGAGGAGGAAGCCAGGGCATTGGTCAAGAACGGCTGTATCTGTGTATCGGAAGGCGCCAACATGCCCTCTACACCCGAAGCCGTGGAGGTTTTCCTGGCAAACAAGATCCTCTATGGACCCGGGAAGGCCGCCAATGCCGGCGGAGTGGCCACCTCAGGCCTGGAGATGAGCCAGAACTCGCTCCGCCTTTCGTGGACAAGGGAAGAGGTCGATCAGCGGCTGCACAACATCATGATCAACATCCACAAGACCTGCCAGGAATTCGGAAAGGAAGGGGATTTTGTGAATTATGTAAAAGGGGCCAATATCGGCGGTTTTGTCAAGGTGGCCGATGCCATGATCGCCCAGGGGTATGTTTAGGCAGTTGGCCAGGGGGCCGGGGTATTGAACAGCCCGTTCTTTATGTTATGTTTCAAGGAATGCCTCGGCGATTGCCTCCGAGGCATTCCCCTTTCCGTAGAGGCCGGGAGGGAATTCGGGGGCCTGGTCCAGAAATCGTGTCACGGCCTCCCGGATGCGAAGTTTGCTGCTGCCTGTCAACAGGTTGCAGCCTGCCTCCATCAGTTCGCCCCATTCGGTTTCCTCGCGCAGGGTCACGCAGGGTTTTTGAAAAAAGTAAGCCTCTTTTTGCATGCCCCCGCTGTCAGTTATCACCAGCTGGCAGTATTGCAGCAGATAAAGTATTTGGTGGTAACCCAGTGGGTCGACCACACGGACCCCCGGGCCAGGTGCCGGCAGGCCGTGGTCGTGGCTCAGCTTGCGGGTCCTGGGGTGCATGGGGAAAATCACCGGTACGCTGGTGGCTATTTCATTGATGGCCTCCAAGATATCCCTAAGCCTGGAGAGATTATTGGTGTTCTCCTCACGGTGAATGGTGGCCAGAATGAAACGCACGGGCAATGCCAGCCCCTCGGGCGGGGTAGCGGAGCCGGCGAACAAAAGGGCCGCATCGTACATCACATCCCCGGTGGTGATTATCTTGCAGTTAAAATGCCCGAACCCTTCCTTTATGAGGTTTTCCATGGAAAGCAGGGTAGGGCAGAACAAGAGGCTGCTGATGCGGTCGGTAAGGATGCGGTTTACCTCTTCGGGCATCCGCATATTGAACGATCTCAGTCCGGCCTCCACATGGGCAACCGGCAGCTGCATTTTTACGGCCGCCAAGGCTCCGGCCAGGGTGGAATTGGTATCGCCGAATACCATGACCCAGTCGGGCTTTTCCTTCAGAAGGACCTGTTCGATACCTTCCATCATCCGACCCGTCATGGCCCCGTGGCCCATGCTGTGAATGCCCAGCTGGTAGTCTGGTCGGGGGATCTGCATTTGATCGAAAAACACCTGACTCATGTTCGTATCAAAATGCTGTCCGGTGTGAACGATCACTTCCTGCAGTTCGCCTGTGGCCCTCATGGCCCTGCTCACGGGAGCCGCCTTGATAAACTGGGGCCTTGCACCAATGATGGTCACTATTTTCATAACACAATTTTTTGTCGTTCCATCGTTCTTCCGCCCTTTCCTGTGTGTCAAGCCTTTTCATGGGGGTTTCACGGTTCCCAAAGTTACGGTATTTTGTCTGTCGACATCGTTCTTTGGGGTTTTTACCATAAATTTGCCGGCAGGGGCTATGATGCGCATTTACCTGATCGGTTTCATGGGAAGCGGAAAAACTTCGTTTGGCAGGCGGCTTGCCCGCAAGCTGGACTATGACTTTGTCGACATCGACCAGGAGGTTGAAAGTCTGGCAGGGCAAAAGGTGGCCGGAGTTTTTGCAGAGAGGGGAGAAGAAGGGTTTCGCAACCTCGAATGCGAAGTCCTGCGGCGCACCGCCCAGAGTTCCGGGGTGGTTGTTGCCACGGGGGGGGGGACCCCCTGTTACCACAACAACATGGACTTTATGCTTGAACACGGGGTTACCGTGTATTTGAAAATGAGCCCTCTGAGCCTGTATCGCCGACTGGAAATGGCCCGGAAAGAACGGCCGTTGCTGAAGGGGCTGAAAGGGGAGGAGTTGCTGCAGNTGATCGAAAATACGCTATCACAAAGGGAAGGGGTCTACAACCGGTCGCACTGCATCATCAAGGGAGAAACGGTGAGGCCCCGGCAAGTGATTTCGTTGATATTCGGGCATTGAAACCGATCGGCCTGCGTCAGGCTGCCTAATTCAGTATGGGATCGGAGGGATAATTAGCCCAGATGGCGTAATCGCTGCCCATTTCCTTTAGCATATTTCTCCAGAGTTTCTCGGGATGCCTTTGCATAACGGTGTTCAGTTGGCACTGGGTGACTATCCACGATTTTTCAATCATTTCGCGTTCAAGCTGCCCGGATTCCCAACCCGAGTAACCGATAAAGAACCTTACCTGCTCCGGTCCGACCAGTTTCAGGCGGATCATTTCCATCAGTTTTTCAATCTCCCCGCCCCAAAACAGGCCGGGGATGATCTCGATGCTGCCGGGCACTTTCTCTCCCAGGGTATGCAGGTAAAAAAGGCGTTCGGGATGTACCGGCCCTCCCAGAAAAAGGGGGAAGTCGTTGTCAGGAAACTCCTTGACCACCTGATTTAGCTTCAGATGTATGGGTTTATTGAGGATCAGGCCAATGCTGCCTTCTTCCGGCTTGTGTTCCACAAGCAATACCACGCTGCGGCAAAAATAAAAATCGCGCAGGGCCGGTTCGCTCACCAGCAACTTACCGCTCGATGGGATGTGTTTGTCAGGCTTCATGCAACAGGTATGGGTTTAATCTTTTCTGAGCTCTCCAAACAGTAAGTGGATTTTCTTACTTTTGGTATGAGTTTCTAAGGGGAAAACAACAATAAGTCTGCCAATGTTCAAATGAAGCGGAGCGATAACTATCAAAAATACCTGTTATTAAGGAAACAGCATCCTGAATTCGTATACCAGGATTTCAGCTACCGTGCGTCGGGCGAAGTACTGGAAGTGGAATTCACCTTCAGTGCAGGGCCCGGAATGGATTTCAAACCCAGGCTTAAGTTTCACCCTGGCCCCGGCCGCCTGGCCGCGACTGACCCGGCAAAGATCTCTTCGATTGTATTCCACCTGGGCATGATCGAGATGCTCAGTTATTGGAAGGCCTTCTGTTCGCCCCGGGCGATGATCCTTCCCTTTGAACTGACAGCCTCACAGCAGGCATGGTGGCAGAAACTCTATTTGGCCGGCCTGGGAGAGTTCCTTTATACCAACGGAATTCCCATTCCCGAAAAGGATTTTGTCCGGTTCGACTCACCCCCCGGCACCCCCTCCATCCCTGCCAGGACCGAAACCCCCTCCGATGCCGGCCGGGTGCTGGTTCCCGTGGGCGGTGGAAAGGATTCGGCGGTAAGCATCGAACTGCTCAAAGGCAGTGGCATGCAGCTTTCTCCCTTTGCAATTAACCCACGGGGCGCCATCAGGGAGGTAGTGGCTGCCGCTGGCTTTGCAGAAGGCAGTATGCTAACCCTCGACAGGGAAATAGACCCCTTCCTTCTCGAATTGAACGAACACGGGTACCTGAACGGGCATACCCCTTTTTCGGCCATGCTGGCCTTTGCCTCGCTACTGACCGCCCGACTGGCCGGTATCCGTCATATTGCCCTGTCGAACGAATCAAGCGCCAACGAACCCTCGGTACCAGGCACCATGATCAATCATCAGTACAGCAAATCCCTGGAGTTCGAACGGGATTTTCGTACCTACACTGACCTTTACGTCGGAGGTGACCTCAATTACTTTAGTCTGCTCAGGCCACTAAACGAACTGCAGATCGCCGCCATGTTCAGTCGCCATACCCAATACCACCAGGCGTTCAAAAGCTGCAATGCAGGCAGCAAAACCGACCGGTGGTGCGGCATTTGCCCCAAATGCCTGTTCACCTTCATCATCCTCTCTCCTTTTATGCCTTCCAACGCCTTGAAAGCGATTTTCGGGCATGATCTGTTTGCCGATGCCTCCCTGTTGGCCACCCTCGACGACCTTACCGGAGTCTCCCCGAACAAGCCCTTCGAATGCGTGGGTACGGTGGAAGAAGTTAATGTGGCTCTGGCCCATGTCGTTGCATGCCGGCTGAAACAAGGGAATGCATTGCCCCCCTTGCTGAATCACTACCGGCAGGGCCCCCTTTACCCGAAGCACGTCAATACAAGCTTACAGCCTTTCATGAGATTTTATGGCAGGGATCATTTCCTGCCGCCTTTTTTTGACCGCCTGCTTGGTTCGGCACTCCCTGTAAAGGGGAACCTCCCTTGCAGGGATTCCCCTTCAACCTAGCCCCACTGACCATGCACTCCATATTGCTTCAAAGGTATTTTGCAGCTAAAAAAGTCGCCATCCTGGGTTTTGGCAGGGAAGGACGCTCCAGCTACAAGTGGCTGCGCGGCAGCATCCCTGAGCTTCCCATCTTCATATGCGACCGCAATCCGGCCATCGGACCCTTGCCGTTGGGCGGCGCGGCCGATTGCAATACCACCAGCTTTCTGGGTGAAAATTACCTGGCAGGACTCAAAGAGGCCGACATCATCATCAAATCGCCCGGCATACCTCTGAAACAACTTGAAGGACATGGAGTTCAGGGGCGCATCAGTTCGCAAACCGAATTGTTCCTGGAGTTCTTCCGTAAACAGGTGGCCGGCATCACTGGCACCAAGGGCAAAAGCACCACGGCCAGTTTGTTGCGTCATATGCTGATGGAGGCCTCCATGCCATCGGTGCTGGTGGGCAATATCGGCCTGCCCTGTTTTGAAGCTTTGGATGCCGTGGGCCCCGACACCTGCATTGTTTTCGAAATGAGCAGCCACCAGTTGCAGGATATCGGGGTTTCGCCACATATTGCCGTATTGCTGAACATTTTTGAAGAGCATCTCGATCACTACGCCTCCTACGAGGCCTATCAGCAAGCCAAGCTGAACATTGCCCGTTGGCAGCAGCCGGACGACTTTCTGATCTTCGATCCCGAAAACCCTGCCATCAGCAACAAGCTGGCAGGCATTGAAAGCGGGGCTTCACGGATCTGCCTGGGGAGGCCCCGCCTGGGATGGGGGGGGGTCTTTTGTGAAAGCGGCCAACTCAATCTTATCACATCAACCTCCAGGGCAGTACTGCCGGATGCTTGTATTAACCACCGCCTGCCAGGCCAGCACAACCTGCAGAACATCAAGGCTGCCGCTGCTTCTGCCCTGTTGTTCGGGGCAAAAGCCGGGCCGGTAACCAGGGCAGTGGCTTCCTTTTGGGGCCTGCCTCATCGCCTCGAATACCTTGGCAGCTTCGGGGGGGTTGAATTCGTCAACGATTCCATCGCCACCATTCCGGAAGCCACCATGGAGGCCGTCAGGTCATTCCCGGGGGCAACCACCCTGATACTGGGGGGTGCTGACCGCGGGGTGTCCTACGACCGGTTAATGGATTTTTTGGCAAGTTCGCAGATCGGGTTGCTGGTGTTTACGGGCAATGCCGGCCGGCGCATGCTGTCTGTTGCCAGGGGTGTTCCGGGTTTTGAGGGCAAGCACTGCAAATGGGAAGAAAGCTTTGACCAGGCCGTATTATATGCTGTCAGGAATACCCCCCGTGGCGGACTTTGCCTGCTTTCGCCGGCGGCAGCCAGCTATAATGCCTTCAGGGATTTTGAGCAGAGGGGACAGCGCTTCAGGGAACTTATCGTACAAAGGGTTTCCCATCACGGCAAACCGCAGTCCGGGCCGGGAGTTTGACCCTGTGCCTTTCCGGGCTGCTGCCTGAGGTGGTTTATCAGGGCGTCGGGATTGCGTACCGATTGAAGGATCCAGCTGATCAGGATGTCGGTTTTCTCTTCTTCATCCAGGGTCCACGAATCGACACTCTTCCTGATCTTTGATGTGAGGTGGTAGAGACAAATGGCTGCTGATACCGAAATATTCAGGCTTTCGGAAAATCCCATCATTGGGATACTCACAAAGGCATCGGCCATTTCGATGGCCTCCCGGCTGAGGCCTTCCAGTTCGGTACCAAACAGCAGGGCCGTTTTTTGGTCCACCTCCAGGTGGGGAAGCAGGCAGTCGTTCTGATGGGGGGTGGTGGCCACAATGCGGTAGCCCTGCTGCTTCAGCCTTTCAATGCAGCTTCGTGTATTGTGTTCTTCGGCAGCGTATTGATGGAGAGTGAGCCATTTTGTTGCCCCCAGTACCACGTCGGGATTTACCTGATAAATATTCCGGTTCTCGATAATGTGCACATCCTGTATGCCGAAACATTCGCAGGAACGCAGAACAGCGCTCGCATTATGCGGTTGGTAGATATCTTCCAGAACCAGGGTGAGGTGGCGGGTTCGCTTCTTCACCACCTGCTTCATCTTCGCCAGCCGCCTTGGGGTAATGCGTCCCGACAAAAGGGCCAGCAAATGTTTTTTTTGTTCCGGCGACATTCTCGGGAGTTCCTGCATGGTGCTCACTGATTGCTTTTGATCATCATGCCGGCCATACGGAATAGCAGCCTGGATGAGACCACGCCGTCGAGCGGACCAGCTCCGGTTTCCACCAGGTCGGCACCGATAATTCGCTTCCCGCTGTTGAAAGCCACTGCGAGCAGGAAGAGGACCTGGTTATAGGTCAGCCCGCCCGGCACGGGGGTGCCGGTGCCGGGACAGAGCGAAGGATCGAGACCGTCTACGTCCAGGCTCACATAGATGTTGTCGGGTAGCCGCCCGATAATGTCGTGGCAAATCTCTGCCCAGTTTTCCCCTTCAAACAAACGCTGGTGCAGGTCGTGGTCAAAAAATGTCTGAACCTGTTTGTGCCTGTACGATATAAGTTGTATTTCCTCGGGGCAGAGTTCCCGGATGCCTGCCTGAACAATTTTTTCCACCCCTTCGGTATGCAGTGCATTGTACATGACCGAGGCATGGGAGTGGATAAAACCTTGGTAGGCATTTCGCATATCGGCATGGGCATCGATCTGCAGTATGCCAAAGTCGTGGTTGCGGGCCAGGGCCCTGATCAGGCCCAGGGAGGTGCTGTGATCCCCGCCAACCACAAAGGGGATCTGTCCGTTTTCCAGGTACTGCAGGCATTTCATTTCCAGCTCAATGGCCATGTGCTCACAGGCCTGGTTGATCCTGTTGAGCATGGCCTGAAATTCATCACTCTCCTGCACATTGCCTCCCGATTCCAGGAGCGAAATGATGCGTTCGGCCTGAGGTCTGTAGTGCCGGTTTTGGGTAAGGACAGACGGATCGATGTCTTCCATGGCCATGCCCTGTTTCCATGCCCCGGGTACCAATGGGTCATAGAGGTCTGTCTGGTAGGAACATTCCAGGATATTCCGGGGTCCGTTGGCGGCTCCGCTCTGATTGGAGACCGTTACGTCCCAGGGCAGGGGAATGAAGACAAGCCTTGACTCGGCAGGGCTGAAAGGTAGCCCGAATATATTGTTCGAAGTATTGGCCACCCCACTGGGATCGAACTTTTTAAGCTTGTCTTCAATGCTCATGTCGGATGTATTATACAATGCAGCCACACAGGGAGTGATCTCCCGGCTATTTGGTAAAAATACGAATGATTGCCCGGATTTTAAAAAAAAACCCCGGCTGTTCGCCGGGGTCCTGTTTCAATAAGGTGCCTACTTAACCATGTCGGCCAGTTCGGTCCCTGCCTTGAATTTGACCACCTTCTTGGCCGGGATGGTAATTTCCATACCGCTTTGTGGATTTCTACCCTTGCGCGCTTCCCTGCTAGATACGGAGAATGACCCAAAACCTACCAGGGCCACCCGCTCACCTTTTTTCAATGCGTTGGTGGTAGCACCAATGAAAGCGTCCAGTGCTCTCTTGGCATCTGCCTTGGTCAGGTCTGCTTCGGATGCGATGGCATCAATCAATTCTGCTTTGTTCATTTTTTTAAGTTTTTGTGGTTAAAAAATAGAATGAAGTTTCCATTAACCAATGCAAATATATGTTATTTCACCGAAAATGCAAGCCCAAAGCGGGAAATATGAGAAATTGTTGATAAAATCGGGGGTTTTGTTGATAACTCAGGTCAAAATGCAGCCTTTGCAGGCCACATAAGGGGTTTCGGCTTTTTCAGGGCTCAGGAACCGCTCTATGAAAACGGTATCCCCTCAGCAGTTCTTCGGTATCCATCCGTTTTTTACCTGGCAACTGCAAACGGAGTACCCTGACATATCCATCGGGAGTGGAAAACCGGATCTGGCTTTTGTTGTTGGTAAACAGGCAGCCCGGGGCGTGGAGGTGCTTTTCCGGTTCGGGTCTTGCTTCAAACAGTTTCAGATTGAACTCCCGGCCCTGCTCATCTTTCAGGGTGCAAAATGCCCCGGGGGCGGGGCTCAGGCCATGGATCAGGTTGACAACTTCCCGGCAGGGCCTGTCCCAGCGGATCCGGCAATCTTCCTTGTGTATTTTTGGCGCCTTGTTCAATAAGGCGGGTTCGCTCACGTAGACATCCTGGTTTTTGGGTTCTACTTTCCCGGCAGCGACGGCCTCGATGGTTAGCAACACCAGGCCAGCGCCCTCGGTCTTTACCTTTTCCAGCAGGCTTCCTGCCGTTTCGTAGAGTGCTAGTGGGATCCTTTTCCTGTACAGGATATTGCCTGTGTCTATCTGCTGATCGATCAGAAAAGTTGTCACCCCGGTCTCATTTTCACCCCTGATGATGACCCAGTTGATGGGGGCTGCCCCGCGGTAGTCGGGCAATAGAGAGGCATGCAGGTTAAAGGTACCCAGGGGGGGCAGCGACCATACCTCAGCGGGCAGCATGCGAAAGGCCACCACCACCTGCAGGTCGGGCCGGAACTCACGCAGCCTGCCGGTAAATCCGGGGTCTTTCAGGTTGGTGGGCTGCAACAGCGGAAGTCCGCGGCTGATCGCATATTCCTTTACGGCCGAAAAACGGATTTTCCTTCCCCTTCCCGAAGGGCGGTCGGGTGCAGTGACCACGCCAACCACAGTATACCCTTCTTCGACAATGGACTGTAACACATGAGCGGCCAGACCGGGTGTGCCCATGAATACGATACGCAAATGCGGGTTTTGCATGGAATGCGGTTTTCGTTTCCTGATTTGGGAATGACCTATTGTACTGTATCCCTGAATTCCTGGCTATCCGATTTCATCTTTCGCTTTAGGTGAATCATCTGAATGGCTGCCACTGCGGCTTCATCCCCTTTGTTGCCGTGCTTCCCGCCCGACCTCTGCGCGGCCTGTTCGAAGGTGTCGGTGGTAAGTACCCCGAAGATCACCGGCCTGTATGTTTCCAGGCCTATGGTCATGCAGGCATTGGCCACCGCCTGCGAAATGAATTCAAAATGCCTGGTTTCGCCCTGGATCAAACAACCCAGGCAAATAACGGCATCTACCGGCAATTCCCTGATCATATAGGCGGCAGCCTGCGGAAGTTCATAGCTGCCGGGTACCTTGTGAATGATGATGTCTGCGTCCTTTACGCCGTGGGCCTTGAGGGTATTTACAGCCCCCTGCTGCAGGGCTTCGGTGATCTGGCTGTTCCAGGCTGAGGTAAGGATGCCGAAACACATATTGCTTGCGTCGGGAACGGGAAGACCTTCAACAGAAGAAAGATTCTTTTTTTTGGCACACATGGCTGGCGTGGATGGGCTGTTTGTGATACGGGGGCGGGGGGGCCAGCAAACAGGCAAAGCCTATCGCTTTGCCTCTGCGCGGGCAATGTATTTCTCGATGTCCCGTGCTTCGGCGCTGTCGCGGTATTCGTCGCGGATTCGCTTGTAGCGGGAAAGAGCGTCGGCGTACCTGCCCTCCGATTCAAACAACATTCCTGCTTTCATCAGATAGGCCGGGGTGGTCAGATCGTTGGGCTTGTATTCATAGGCACGCCGGTAGTACCTGGCCGCCCGTTCGGTGTCGCCCAGTTGCCAATAGGCATCGCCGATGGCACCGAAAGCCATGGCTCCCAACAGCTGATCGCGCTTTCGGAACTTTTCGAGGAATTCGATGCCCTCTTCCCATTCGCCCAGTTGCATCAGGCTGATGCCAGCGTAGAACCGGGACAGGTTGGCTGCATCCGTCCTGCGGTAGTCCGAAATGATTTCCAGAAATCCGGGGTACTCGGCATCTCCCTCCAGGGCCAGTTCAAAATCCTGCCTTTCAAAATATTTTTCTGCCATGAACATCTCGGCACGGGCCTCTCTGTTCCTGGGCTCGAGAATGAAGCGGGTATATCCGATATACCCTGCAATCAGAAGGACAATGATGGCGACCGTATAAATGATGTTGTTCTGGTGGCGTTCGATAAACTGTTCCGAACGGCTGAGTGCCTGCTCTACGGCAACAATGTTTTTTTCTTCCTTTTGCGACTTTTTGCTTTTTGCCATGGGTTCGTGATTTAGGATGCAAAATTACATTAATTTTGCTTGCCGCAAACGATTTTGCTGTTTTTTTTGGCCCGTTTATAACATAATGACGGGGCTTTCGTTCTTTTGTTTGGACATGGTTCTGAAGACATCCGGATGTATTATTTTCGTTCACTGATCCTTTTTTTTGCCGCCGTCCTTGTTGCAATGTCTTTTTTTTCTTGCAGGGACGATGGTTTTGATACCGACCCCTCGCTCAGCCTTTCCTTTTCGCACGATTCCCTGCTTTTCGACACCGTGTTCACCAGCCTGGGTTCGTCCACACGATCGTTCAGGGTGTACAACACCCACAACCGCCGCATCAATCTCTCTACGGTGTCCCTGGCCGGAGGAAGTCAATCGTTTTTTCGCATCAATGTCGACGGGCGCTCCGGAACCATGCTTCATGATGTGGCCATCGAGGCAAACGACAGCCTCTTCGTATTTGTAGAAGTCACCGTCGACCCGGTTAACCAGGATCTTCCGCTGACCATTGTCGACAGCGTGGTGTTCAACACCAACAACAACATTCAGGATGTTAAGCTGGTAGCCTGGGGACAGGATGCTCATTTTATCCACCCGAATTACACCGATCCCCAGTCGGGCGTATCCTATCACGTGATCGACCAAAACACCAGCTGGACATCGCATCTCCCGTATGTGGTTTACGGGCTGGCGGTGGTAGCCCCCGATGTGACCCTGAGGATGGAAGAAGGCACCCGTGTTCACATGCACAACAACTCCAGTCTGGTATTCCTTCAGCGCTCCACCCTGGAAATTGCCGGCAGCAGCGAAAACCCGGTGAGCATCCAGGGCGACCGGTTGGAATCCTTTTACCGCGACCAGCCCGGGCAATGGGGGCGTATATGGCTTACTGCCAACAGCAAAAACCACACAATCGATCACGCATTGATAAAGAATGGCACGGTGGGCCTCCATGTCGACACCCTCGGCAGCCAGGTCCATCCGACCCTGCAAATCAGCAATACTGTCATCAAAAACATGAGCCTGGCAGGCTTGCTGGCCCAGGGCAGCCATGTGGTGGGCGAGAACATGGCCATTGCCAACTGTGGTGACCACGCCCTGGTACTCGCCCTGGGCGGGCATTACGATTTCCGGCATCTGACCATTGCCAATTATTACCGTACCGGCATCCGCAATACCCCCTCGGTGATCATCAACAATTATTACGAAGACATCGACGGAAATATCCAGCAAAGGGATTTCGACCATCTGTTTTTCGGAAACAGCATTATTTATGGAAGCAATCAGGAAGAGATCGCTTTTGACCTGGCCCCGGGAAGCGAGATGGAATACACCTTTGACCATTGCCTGCTGCGTACCCGGCTTTCTACCACCTCCGAAGCCTTCGTCAACCCCCTGGTCAATCTCGACCCCCTGTTCAACGAGCCCGGAGAACATGATTTCAGGCTTAAGGAAGGTTCTCCCGCCATAGGGGCGGGAAACCCCTCGGTTGCCGCCGGGGTCCCTTACGACCTTGCAGGCAGGAGCCGGCTGCAGCGACCGGATATCGGCGCCCTGCAATTTCATCCCATTCCGGAAGAAGAATAAGTCATCCTCTGCCTTTTAAGACCTGTACAACGCTTTTCCCGATGTCGGCCGGAGATTCCACCACCACCACCCCGCATTGTTTCAGAATCTCTTTTTTTGCTTCGGCGGTATCTTCCTTCCCCCCGATGATGGCACCGGCATGACCCATGGTGCGGCCTTTGGGGGCGGTGGCCCCGGCTATGAAACTGACCACGGGTTTGGTCCCATTGTCGCGGATGTACCTGGCTGCCTCGGCCTCCATTCCGCCTCCGATCTCTCCGATCATGATAATGGCATCGGTGCCCGGATCTTCCATTAAAAGCTGAACCGCTTCCTTCATGGTGGTGCCCGGGACGGGGTCTCCTCCGATACCGATGCAGGTGGATTGGCCCAAACCCTCCTTGGTTACCTGGTCAACCGCTTCGTAGGTCAGGGTGCCTGAGCGGGACACAATGCCGATGCGGCCGGGCTGGTGGATGAAGCCCGGCATGATGCCCACCTTTGCTTCGCCCGGGGTGATCACCCCGGGGCAATTGGGGCCGATGAGGCGCGACGGCCTGTTTTTAAGGTATTCCTTTACCATCAGCATGTCCTGGACCGGGATCCCTTCGGTAATGCAGACGATCACCCCGATGCCGGCATCGGCTGCTTCCAGCATGGCATCGGCGGCAAAGGCCGGAGGCACAAAGATGACACTGACATTTGCACCGGCTTTTTCCACGGCTTCCTTCACGCTGTTGAACACCGGCAGATCGAGATGGGTCTGCCCGCCCTTGCCGGGGGTAACCCCGCCCACCACACGGGTGCCGTATTCGATCATCTGGGATGCATGAAAACTACCTTCCGTTCCGGTGAATCCCTGCACCACCACCCTTGAATCCTTATTTACGAGTACGCTCATGGTTGTTGTCTTATATCGGGTACGTTCATTTTTTTTCAAATATACGATCATTCCCTTTGAAACCATGCGGGGCTTGTGTAATTTCGATGATGATATCCAAAAAACCAAAATACAGTTATGTCTGTTCTGATGGAGTTTTCGATGTTCCCCACCGACAAGGGCGAAAGTGTCAGCGAATACGTGAGCCGCATCATCGACATGATCCGCGAGAGCGGGTTCGACTATCAGCTTACGCCCATGGGCAGCATAGTCGAGGCCGGGTCGCTTGAGCCCTTGCTGGAACTTGTCGGGAAGGCGTACCGTTTGATCGGGGAGGACAGCAACAGGGTGTATTCGGCCATAAAGCTCGATATCCGCAAGGGAAAGAGCGGGCGGATGCATGCGAAGGTGGCTTCGGTAGAGGAGAAGATCGGAAAGGTAAACAAATAAGCGGCTCTTTTGGGCTGATAAACCGTACACGTCATGCAAGGCTACAATCCGGGCGATACCATTTGTGCCCCGGCCACGGCTCCCGGTATGGCAGCCATTGCCGTGCTGAGGCTTTCCGGGCCGTCCTCATTCGACATTGCCGGGCAGATCTTTGTCCCCATGCATAAGGAACAACGCCTTGAAGGGGCCCGGCCCCGTCGCATGCTTTACGGGCAGATCGTGGATGGCGAACTGCCCATCGATGAGGTGCTGC
>SL_3KL_010_SEDDRAFT_10000036_pt1 | contig 70191 bp, 52 predicted proteins | sample SodLakKL_010_SED_2_FD_10381 | JGI IMG/M metagenome (IMG submission 10381)
GGGTTTTTTGTGAAAACTGAACGGCAAGCCTTTCAAAGACCTGCTGATTTTGGTTTGATAACTGACGTAAAAATGCCCTCAATTTTTCTGCCTCAAGGTCAACCAGCCAACTTTCAGCACTCTGAAAATCTTCATCATTTGCCCACCAGGGCAATCGGCCGGTTAGCAGAAATTCCGAGAGAAGAGTTTCATGCTTCCGGCTGCCCTTCAATTCAGAAAGCTGATGAGCATGATCGCGTTTCGCCGGAATCTGCAAGCCTGAACTGACGATACCTTCAATTTCCTGAAGGATCTTTTTTTCAAGCAGTTCATCCAATTGGTGGAATTCATCACGCTTCAGATTCACTTCAACCGATATTGTATCTATCTTTAAAATTCGATTCCCGGAGATCCGGCTCAATTCATCATCAAGCCGGGTCAGAGCATTTATAACTGCATCTTTGAACTGATTCGAATAATATGGATGCAGTTCTTTACGTCTGGTTTTCAGCCGCGCATCAATTTTACCAATTATATGATTTCCGTTATTCGACATAATTGTTTATCTGATGATTACCCGGGCGCCAACTTCACGTAATTCCTGAGCCAAGCTTTCCGCCATCGAGCGTGGTACATCTCGCATAATCACACCAGGCGCGTTTCTGACAAGCCGGTCGACTTCTGCTAATCCCAGATTTGTATATTCACGAATAATTCTTGTAACATGGAGTCTTCTTTCTCCGACTTCCTCAAGATGTACCGTAACAGCTCTTTGAGGATCTTCCGGTTCAACCGGTTCATCGATTTCGGGCACTTCAAAAGAAAAAGTCTCTCGATACACATCTTCGCAATAGTTGTTGAATGCCCTTAATTGTATAGGTACGGACAAATCTGCACCAGGCTTCACTTGCACACGATAGGTAAATTCTAATGCGCGCTCATTGCCAACAACCTCACCTGCTATTGTCCATTCAAATTGAAGCTGATCAAAAGGCACAGAATTGTTATGAATGGTTAATATAGCTTCTGTATTCTGCCTGTTGAACCGGATGTCTTCACTCACAGAAAAGCCTGCTGACGGCTGTTGTATTATTTGCAAATCTGCATCAACCTGCTGGCCGTTTACCTCGAACCGAATGGTACTGCCATAATCTGATTGCTGAACATTAGCCGGATCAAAAAACAGTCCGTTTTCATTCTCCTGGATTACACCCTCAAGTTCCCGATTTTGAATGAAAGCTCTCACAGTTGCACCTGCTGGTATCACCGATAACGGAATCGGGTTGATGTTGCCGTCAGGTTCCACACAGAGATGATCAACCGGAATCCTCAGGTATGCAAGCTGCTCGGGAAATACAAATGTAGTTGATGGAGTATCTGAACAACAAACATATGGCAGGCACAAATCACCAATAACAGTTCCATGAGGAGTAGTTGGCCGACGTACTGCTCCTGGTACATTTGTTGCAACTGGTGCTCTTTCAACAGCATGGGTTAATCCGCCTTCGGAAGAGAGTAATTCCAGGTTGCCCGTGTTTGCTGCGAAACTTTCAGGGAAAAATCTTTCAGTGTACATAGTATACGCTTCGGAAGAAACTCTGCTTAGGCGTGAAACATCTTGTACATCTACACCGGAAATCCGCCTTACTGTTTCAGGCGGCTTGTGCCCTGAATAGTACAATAATATAAATGTGCCTCCACGCTCCACACCGGCTTTATGCTCTGCTCCGGGATGATCTTGGATAAAACGCTGGAGGGTCAGCCGGCCAAATAATTCCATTTTTCGATTGAGTATCGTTTCATAAAGCACTTTAATTTTATCAATCAGGCAACGCGATGCCACAATACGGTTCAGCAATTGTAAATAATCATTCAGCCATATACGTGACGCAATTTCACTCTCCTCTTTTGCAATCAAATGCTGAAGCCGGTTATTAGCCGATGCTGCACGATTAGAAAGCTGATGTAGCGACCGGAGATAATGGTTCAAAGCTTCATCAGAAAATTCTGTAACATCGGTGAGTTTTAAATCCTCAAGTTCTTTCAGATATCCCAGCAACTGCGCCGGAATGGTGATGGCAACTTCCCGGATATCGCTGTGCCAGTTCACAATAATCGGCTGAAAATTCTCCAGAATATTCACATAAATATCGTTTCTTGTGTCCATTGTATTCACAATGTCTTTCAGCATAAAACCGACTGAATCCTCTGCAGCAGCATAGCTTAACAAAACCTGATTTTCTCTTGTTTTCTTTTTTTCGGCTTCGGGCTGGTGATATGCAACACTCATCATATACATCGGCACATAAACCGGTTCAGCAACATTAGTCACGATATTACCACCCAGGAATGATCCCTGGTCATCAGGCATTCTTTCAATCACTTCGTAGGCTGTATGTTTGCCGGGCTCCTGAGTGCTGAAGCCGGATAAAAATGCCGTTGCCGCACGTACAAGGCATTGCTGCTCTTTATTCCATGCTTCCAGCACAACCTGCAAATCATCAAAATAGACGCGGTATTTGCTAAAATCGATGGCGCCTTCCTCGGGATATGCTCCGACGGCAATCGGTTTTATTTGAAAAGGAAGTGCCTTGTTGTCGCGAACAGCCTGAATTTGGCGGTGTGCATCTATGATATGCCGGCCAACATGGCCCTCAACCCGGTAAAAATCGTGCCCGTCGAGTGAAATATCCAGTGGGTTGAATGCTTCATCCGGATAGGATGCTCCGTAATAATTTGGAATTACATCTTCTCCGTTTCCGGTCCATTTGTTCAGGAAACCGGAAGCATCATCATTGCTCAAATCATAATAAAACGGCACTGCACGCTTGCCAAGCGGATAATGTTCATCTCTCGAAGGTGTAATTTTGATCTCGTTTTTAATCCCTGCGCTGAACGTCTCAATCATCCGTAAAATCCTCTCATAAAGAAAAATTAGCCGTTTCGTCTTCGGCCGTCCAAGAGCAGGCGAAGGATAAAACCGATGGCGCAATACTTTATTAACCTGAGATATTTCACCAAGAAGCACATGTTTTGGAAATGCTTCCGGATCAGGACAGCATAGTCCAACCTGTTTTGCGATAGCTTCCCTCAGTTCGTTATAGGCCGATGAAAGATCTTTGTAAAAACCGTAGTGATACTGAATGTTCAGCAATTCGGGATTTAAATCACTCAATTCTGCGGCCGGATCAATGCTGCTATTTTCTGCAGCCTCTTTAAACAGTGTTATTTCACCAAGTGCCTCCAGTTTATCTGAAAGCGGCTGAAACGAAACAATAAAGGCCTGATGAAATTCCTCCAGGGTTCTTGTGTTATTGGGTGACAACAACACCCTGGGAACATAATGCCGGGATAGAGCCTGGCCTGCCGGTACTTTGCCTTTACGCCAAAATCCCGAAAATATGGAATCTTGTTCGGCAATTTTTATCGCATCTTCCGGGGAGATCAGCAGAACGCGAAGGCGCTGCATAACCTGCTGACCCTGTGTATCACAATCAACCGCAGAACAATCTTTCTCCTCGTCCAGGTAATCTTCAAAATAGAGAAGTGCAACTGCATCCTGAATCCGGATATCCGATCTCTGCCGGAATTGACCAAGCGGATGCACGTCTGATGGCGAAGTATCAGTGGAAAGCGCCCATAAATCAATTGAATCGGATTCATTTTCCAGGAAAACGGGATACTTGACGTTTGAATCATCGAACCTGCGAAATCCCCTAAACTCGGTCTCTTTCATTTTCAGCAAATCTCCCGCTGTAGTCAGTGCCACGCCTTCCGATAAATGAATTCTGTTTCGGCTGTTGTTTAGTGTGATATTTAAGCCACAAACAATGCCTGCGCCGTGCAATAATAATCGTGAGAGCCGGTCCTGGTAGTTCAGGTAATCGAGCATCTCGTTCAGTTGTCTGTCCGTTAATACCTGGTTATTTACAAATCTCCGGTAATCGAGCGTGGGTTGATTTAAAAGATTATTCGTTGCCATTGTCTTTGTTTTTTAATTCACCTATTGTTGATTTCCCCAATACGATTGGAGAGTCTGGGTCGTCGCTGTCGGCAGTATCGCAGTCAAACAGTTTACCCTCAGGATAGATTGTTTCCAGGTCGTGAAGCATATCTACCAGAGGTTTCAAAAATTCATTCTCTTTTTGATCATGCGGTCTTTCCATTTTTTCGGTTATCCATTTCCAGTAAAGTTCCTGAAGCTGCTGCATCGGGCCGTCTTCCGTACTCCATTCGCCCTCTTCGTCTTCGATGGCATTTCCTATCCAGCAAATTCTGCACAGAACATGTGCCGGCGCCTCGCGCCGGATTACACTTTCTGCGTACTCTCTGAAATAAAGATTTGAAAACCGGCGGGTCCATCCCGGCAAAATTACCGTCAAACGGAATGAGTACGGATCAACCGGGTTACACTGTTCGCAGTCAGAATCCATGCAGATTTTTATGAATTTCTCTCCTGAATGATCATCATCCCGGTCGGGCAGAAACACAATATGTTCAAATACAAACATACCTTCATCATGCACGCGGTTGTAGAGATAATGTGCCGCTGATTTTTTGTGATCGGCAGCTTCCTGTTCAGAGCTGAACGGCTGCTCTCCGATGGCTGCTTCTTCTCCGTTGCCGGCAATAGTCAGGAAAAAATCGTCCCCCGTTTGCCGGATCCCCATATTTGCCGGATTCCAGCCCAGTGCCACTGTTTTCCAGAGGTCGGCATCAGCCTGTAATTCATCATCAAAACGGTTTATACCCGTAAACCGGGGATTCCCGTCCTCATCAAATATTTGCCAATACCATTTGCCTGAATCCTCATCCTCAACTAAAGAAAAGTTCAAATCCGTCAGGTTTCTGCGAGAGTAATTGCGTATTCCGAGCAGGCGGGAAATGCGGCGCTTAAACCCTGAAACATCAAAAGTATCCCAGGCATTTTCTGAGCCTGCCAGGTAATTGAAAGCTCTCGACCGGTATCTGCCAAGCTCGGGATACTCTTCCAGCAGGGTTGATTTATGCCAGAGTGCGGCAGTGCTCAGTTCGTCACCGAATTCTTCGAGCATGGCAAAAGCATACTCCTGCATATTTTCAGAAAAACGGGCAAGAAGGTGGTCTAAAAACCGATTTTTTCGCTCTTTGAACTGGTCATAACTTTCCAGCAACTGCTGAACATCACCACTGTACGATCCGGCATTTTTTACGATGTCGTCAAAATGTTTTACTTCTTTGATCGCATTGGCGATGTAGCTGAATTTGCCAACATCAGAGGAGAGCAGTTTCCCCATGATCTGCAAATGCCCGAAATAGGAAACCAGTATCTGATCAAAAAACAGCAGGTAGCCTTTCAGCTGCCTGGCTTTTGCATGCCGCTCTGCGGGAAGCGAGGGTGATAATCCTGCCTCACCGGTTCCATATAGCTGGGGAAGATCGTTCTGGATGGTTTGGTAGAGTCCGGTATCTGTAAAATTTCCTTTTATTTCCGGCATATCATCGTAGCTAAGCGAAATGCTTTGCTCATGCTGCCGGATCAACTCATCAATTTTCTCAATTATGGCTTCATCAGATGTCAACACCGGAACCACATCTTTAAACAAATTGGTTCGATGGATGCTCTGCCTCAAACAAAGGCGCGGCAGAATTGTCTCTCCTTCGGGCAGACAGATTTTCCATTTTTGTTTGGTTGTGTCTTCAATTTCATCCGAAACTTCGCCACCGTTGCAAGAGCCAATTTTCAGCAATTTAATTTTTTTGACACCCGGCACTTCTTTCACAATCCGGATCAGATCGGAAAGAAATATCTCCTTTTTTACCGCCGTTCTTTTCAGTTCTTCATCCGGCACAAATCCGTTTTGCAGAACCGGGCCTACAAAAATGGCTTCGGGTTCTAAACCCTGATTAAGTAACTCGTTCAGCGTATAGCGTCTTACCGTTGGCGAGAGGTACTCTTTTACCCTGAACATTATCTCTGCCAAAACATCGGCGGCTCTGGCGGTTCGGTCAATCTCAATATCTCCGCAGACCAGAATGTCGTAGTATTCAACCTCTTCAACGCGAATCAGATCTTCACATAAATTTCTGTTGGCGTGATATCGCTGAATGATTTGCTCTTTGATGTCATCTATCCGGTTTTTCCGCTCTTCCGAATTTTTATCAAGAAGCTGCAGATCGTGATCCGGCTCAAAATAGATATCATACAAACCCTTCAGAGTAAATGTGCCGAGGTTTTCATAATGCGGGGAATCACTGCTTATATAGCTGAGTTTTCCCTGAGGATGATCTGCGGTTGCCTCACTTTTTTGGAAACAAAGCCTGTGGATTTTCTGGTCGAGATTTTTGTGAATAAATGCATTTTTTACGCCTTCAATGTCAATCACCAGTTTTCGGTAATCGTTTTCTGTGACGGCAGCAGTGGTGAGGATCGATTTTGCCGATGGAAAATTTCCAACAAGTTTCCCGTCATTTTCTTTTGCTGACAGCAAATCAGGCAGCGGCATTCGGATTCGGTTGCCCAGATCTGTGATTGCGTAACATAGAGCTTCCAGAATAGTAATTCCCGGGTCGTGGCTGTTGTAATCGGTCCAGAGTTTATGGCTAAGCTCCCGGATATGCTCAAGGCCGCGGCGCCGGAGAAATTCAAAATCTCGGTCGTCGTTGGTATCGATATTTTTTTTAATGGTTACCGGTTCCATATCAATCGCATTTTTGGGATTCGCCAATGGCTGTTTCATCAAATACCGGAATCAAAATTCCCAGCGCAACAGAAGGTTCCACAATCTGTTTTTGAACATACCCTCCATTCAAAGGCTTGTGGTACATCCTGAAGTCGGTGATATGATTTACATAGGAAAGATTTTCCAGGTAGTGCACAACCTGGTATGCCGAAAACGATTCGCCAAATTCGATCGCCGCACCGGTATCAAAAACCCACGGAGCCATGAGCCGCTTCACATCATCCCTAATCTTTTTTTTGTGAAGATTGAAATCGAGTCCTTGGTTGAATTTCACATTAAATTCAAACCGTACCGGTTCATAAACAGGATTTGCTGCCCGGATATCGGCATGAATGGAATTTTGATGATTGATAAACTGCTCGACCTGCTCGAGTACATCACGGCTAACTTTCGGCTCCAGGCGAAACCTGGTATTATCTTCTGAAATTTTCGGTATCAGTACCACAGTTGCATGTCCCGGGCTCATTTCATCCAGCTTGTTTTCGTCCCAGAAACTGTGATTGAGACATTTCACTTTATAAAGAATTGGAAATTTTTCCAGCAGGAGGCGTTCATAATCCCAGATGGTAACAGCTCTGTTTTTATGCCGAAGACGCTCACTCACCCTGCGATAAAAAGCCGGAGCTGATTCTTCGGGTTCTCCCCCAAATCCTGAATATGGCTGAAAAACCGTTTTGACGGATGCTCGTGGGTTAATCATTTTGCCAATACTCTCTTCCGGCAGGATATGGCTGGCCCGGTCAACCTGTTCACCAGATTCATCCAAAACCGCCAGTGCCGCTTGTGTGTGCACACCTATGAAATTGCACACTGCCTCCGGCTCTTTTTTCAGGCGTATTCGCAGCCAGTGAAGGTTTCGGGACAATAATGAATTTTCGGAATTGCCACGTGCCGGAAATGCCAGTTCCACGATACCCGGCCTTAAGAAATGATTCACATCATTCCGGGCAAAACTATCATCTCCAATCTTTATCCACTCATTGTCTGATAGTGCCCACCAATCAATTTCTCCTTCCTCAAAACGGCTTTTTTGCGAGTCTTCGGTGCCAGATGCAACCTGAAACAGCAGGCTGATATTACTGCCGGCAACCATATTTTCCAGCCCGATATATAGTTCCTGGTAATTGTAATCGGGAAGCAGATTTGGTTCGCTCCCACCCGCCCTTTTGGTTCCGAAAGGATGCTGATGAAACATCATTGTTGTATTCTGGCCGGGCTGTGCTGACATATCCACATTTTCGAAAGCTGTGTAATTCAGAGTCAGGGTGTCAAGCAGCGGGGTGTATGGCTCGTTGGGAAGATCTGCACTGTCGTTTGCAGCTAAAACTGCATTCACATAAAGTTTGGGGTACAAATCGTGATAAAACGAATCCGTCAAAATCATGCTGAACCTGCTGTCGGAAACTTTTATGGGTGAGCCTGACGTGTTTACATTCACCTGCGGCAGGTCAGAAAAGAGTTTAAAATCAACAGCGCTGGAATTGTAGGGCGATTCAATCCTGGCGTTAAAAGTTTCTTTCATTTCATCAGGCGGCTGAGCGTCTGTGATTAATAGAAAGAACATCTTAGTATTCGCAAACTCATTCTGAAACTTAGCATCATCCTTATAATTCATAATGGCAAAGTAGCTTCCAAGATTCTGAGTGTTATTTGCATACAACTCTTTTTGCTCTTCGATGGCATCTTCATAATGGCTGTAATGAATGCTGAAATTTGCCGGGGTGTTGAGCCATTGCATACCAAGCTGAAGATTTGACACCGGTTTTCCGGCCATTTCCGGATAGTTTATCGAAAGCCTCGATCCAATTTTGGGACGCGAACCAAATGGCATGAAAGGTTTTTCCGGGTCGATATTGCCAAGCTCATTTTTCAGTTCAAGCTTTTCGGCTCCCTGAACCTGCACATTGAGCCTCATCGATTCAACCCGTGTATTCTTCAGCGTTTGATAATCCTCTGGCCTGGTAAATACAATCTTTAATGCCGGAGATTTTGTATTCAGGCTGGCCTCGTGCACATCTTCATCATAAGCGGTAACCGGCGCCATATCGCGGCCGAGCACCAGTTCGATGATGAAATTAAAGGCAGACGTTGTTTTATTTGTGGTAATCGAGCTGATTTCCAGCCATTCATCTTCTGTGGTTACAAAAGCTTTTATTCGGTTTTTTGGAATAGAAATGCCCGGGTTTACTTTGCACTGGATGGAAATTGTCCGCACTCCTTCCTGCAAAAAAAGAAGCCCGGATGTTACAAAAAAACCGAGTTCTACTTCCGGCCAGATTGTATTGCCAAAAGCCGGCCAGTGCTGACCTTCCTCAGGTTCTTCATCGACTCCATTCAAGGTGTTTGTTGCCGGGGCATGCCGCAGTATTTCTGTGCCGTCTTCTTTTTGTTCCACAAAAACTGATTTCAGGGAGGCAACTGCTGCATGATTGGCTGCCAGTGGGGAAACTGTTTTATAGATCAGCGGATTTCCGTCCGGGTCTTTTCCGGCGTCCAGAAGTGTGCCTTCTTCTAATAATTGATTTGCAGCATTTTTTGCCAGTTCGAATAGAACATGAACTTTATCAGGCTGAAGCGGTTTTTTTTTAAAAGCGAGTACCTGTTTATAATAAAAATCCAGATGAAGCTGCGGCAGGCGGTTCAGGCTGTTTTGCGGATAGGTTAACAATTTCAAAAAGCTGAGGAACAGGGCAAGATGCGGTTCAGCTTCTCCGCTGCCATATTTATTCAGGACCTTTATAACTTCACTTTCCGGAGGAAAAAATGATTGCCAGTCGCCATCAGGCAGATCCGGCTGGTCTTTAAAAAAGTTGACTTGCCGGGCGTAATGGTATGCAAATTTCATCCAGTCGCTTTCACTCAGTCCGTGCAACTCAACCTGAGCCGGATCGAGCGCATCCAGAAACCGTTCTTCCTGCGAAGTTCCCGAATGTTTCAACGGATTTTTATTTATGCAACTGTCACTCATTTTCAGGATTGTATTTCAGTGCCTTCTTCCAGGTAGAATGGAAAAACTTTGTTGAACCGGGAGTTTGTGGATCTGACCAGGTATTCAATTTCAATCATCAGCCTTCCTTCATAGATGAATGAATCGTCAATTTTTACTTCCAGCGGTTCAATTCTCGGCTCATGATAGAGAATGGCTGTTTTAACCATATCGGATAGGTAAGTTTTCAGTGATTCGTTAAACGTTTCGAAAACCATGTCATCCAGGTTACAGCCAAAATCAGGGCGCAGTACCCGCTCTCCCTTCCTGGTTCCCAGGAGAATTTCCAGGCTTCTTTCGATGTCCGTGAACCCTTCGGTCATTTCTACTCTGCGCTCCTTCTTCAAAAAGTCGGGCGGAAAACTCCACCCCTTTCCTAAAAACTCTTTTTTACCTTTGTCTGGCATTACTATCCTCCGATCATTACAGTTGCACTTCCACCCAAAATCTGTCCGCCATGTGCTGTGGCATCACCCAGCCGGGCTGCCGGCATTCCCTCAATTATCACGGTTGATGACCCCTGAATGATGGTGTCCGGCGGACCTGAGCAGGCTGCCATATCTCCGACTCGTGCAGCGGGCAACCCTTCAATCAACACGGTTGGGGCTCCGGGCGGCAACACAGGGCCGCCAACGTGAGGAGATCCGCCGGGATTAACCATCGGACAGGTGTGCATATCGGTTATTCTTGCTGCTAAAGACATTTATCAATAGATCTTTAATTTATTTGAACAATACTTCCTTTTACTGAGGTACTGCCAGAGGAGCTGAGCTCTGCCGAAGCCGAACCTTCTGCCGTGATTGAAGCATTGGCTTTTATGTTCACGTTAATTCCCTCAAGGTTCAGGTCACCGGTGGTTTTCACAGAGATATCTGCACGGCTGTCCATCACAATACCACCGTCACTCATTTTCAGGCTGTTCCCAAATTCATCACTTAATTTTAAGACTCCGTCTTCATCATTCATTGAAATGATTTTCCCGGATGGCATTTCAATCAGAACTGAAGGAGTTTCATCATTTATGATTAGTTTGATCTCTCCCCGGGTTATCCAGCCTTTTTCATGATTGTCGTCGCTTGCGTTGATGGGCGCCGGATTTGCCGCACTATTCAGGGCTCCGAGTATTACGGGTTGATTCGGATCGTCGTGCACAAATCCCACAATAACTTCATCACCAATTTCCGGCCTGATGATGACACCACGGCCGTTTCCCGCACCTGAAGTTGCAAGCCGTGCCCAAACTCCCTGCTCCTGCGCGTCGATCATGGGCAGGCGCACCAGGATGCGCTCATCACCGTCGGGGTCGTTTTCTATCTGAGTAACCAGCCCCGCATGCAGCCCATTAACAGCAGGCAGCATTCCGGCAGCTTTGCTCTCTGTGATGTTGAACTCTTCTGAAAACCATTTTGGTGACATACCAATCTGGACGTGGCTCATCCAATCACCCCGGTTAAATGTGTGTTTCACACCGCTTACAAAAGCATTTCCGTTAAACCGGCTGCCAACTCCGGAGAGGCTGACAATTTTTCCGGGTTTAATAACTTTTGATCCCTGAACCTTTGCCCGGCCTCGTATTTTTGACAATTGCTGTTTCATCTTCCTGGCATTGGCCCATTTTTGCAGTACTTCGGCAGGGATTTTTGATCCGGCCCGCAAAATCCATTCATTGTTTCCAAATGCTTCAGATAATTCATCCGGACTCACATTGCCGGGAATTACCGGATTTTCTGATTGTGCAGTTACTTCACTTTTTTCAGTTTTGGAATAATCCCACGAAGTGCTTTTTACAGATTCAAACTGATCGGCTGCATCCATTTCAGCGTCAAATTCATACAAATTTTGACCATACCTTATATCAGCTACCGGTTCCTGACGGAAATTGGGTGGCTTGATAATAATTTTTCCTGCTTCAGCCAGGCAAAACATTCCATTGATTTCAGCCCGGGTTAGAATAAAATCCCAGTCTGTTGACTGAAACTGAAGCAACTCTGTGAAACGAAATTCTGTGCTTTGCACCTCCGGTGTCAAACCGCCATATTCACTGATGATCGTTGCAAATACGTCGCTCTCGGTTTTTTCGTAAAAATAGCGGCTTTTTGGAGTTGTGGTGAGCATGATGGCAGGATCGGCACAATCAACCATTAAGACCGAGCCGGTAGATCGCACTTTAATTGATTGGGCTGTGATAATTCCCTTAAAAATTGTGTCCATTTCAGTTCCAAAACCCATCTGGATCTCAACACTTTTTCCTGGCAGAAACCATTCTTCATCACTCACCCTGAAGGTCTGTTCTGCGAGGTTTCCGTCAAGAATGGAAATTTTGGCTCGTGGTATCCTGTTAATTTCCTGCCAGATATCAATCGAATAAATTTCAACATCGGAGGGAACAGCCCGGCCATCTATCAGGATAGCTGCGGATACCACTCCATCTGTCCTCACTCCGTTTCGAAGAATATTTTCGGGGATAACCGGCATGTTTATTTCTGTTTTTCGATTGGGGGGAACACAATTTCGGTGCCCGGTTCAAGCCTGCGAAAGTTGGTAAGCCCGTTTATTTTTGCCACTTCGAGATAATATTTTGAATCCCCGTAAATGCGATGTGTGAGAAGTGGCAGCGTATCTCCTTCCTTCACGGTTCTTACATGGGTTAAATCCGGCGAACTTCGATTTTCGATGGCATTTCGCTTGGTGCTCTCGGTAAATTCTATAAATTTTGTTTTTAATACAGCTCTGAGCGGCAATCCCTGCGGGCTGAACATCTTGTATTCTACATCGAGCTTTTGCAGCTGGCAATCGAACAAGAGTGTACCCCAAATCAATTTCAGATATCTGGGGCGATGAATTTTTCCCTCATAATCGAGCGTCAGTTTTTTAAAATGGATGATGTCGACTGTAACACCGGAATCACCCAAACTTATATTGCCGAGCGCTCCTGTTCGGTCGAGAAGGAAGTCAAAACTCAGTGATCGCGGCTCGGTATGGTTGTAGTTATTTGCAGCACTGCTGGTGCCGGGCGCCTGTTTGCCAGAATACTTTATATAAACCGATTTTGTATAACTTTCCGGATTCACATGAGCTTTGAACGGAGGAATGGGTGCTGGGATCGTCAGCGCCGGGTTATCAAATCCAAAAATCATCATTTTCAGAGTTTCGTCAATCATAAAAAATCACCTTTGCTCTGACCGTTTTAAAATTTCCATGACTCTTTCCACACACTCACTGATTAATGATTCCCGATTGGTTTCCAAATCCCGAACCGGCCGCTCTTCAGAATCTGCGCGCTCGTCTACATTTACCTGTACATGTAATTCTCTGATTACAACCGGCATCTTTCTTTTTATGTGTTGATTGAAAATGTGCGGTAATGCAGTTCGAGTGTTTCGATTGCGATCCCGCTTTTTTCGGCATCCAGTTCAGACAAACTCCACTTTTTGGGCCAGGCATGAACCACATTCCAGCTAACCAGAGGCTCGCTTTCTTCATTGAGCAGCATAATATCAAGCGTTACCGGCACAACCTGCATCGAAACAAACGAGTCTGAAAACCACTGGATCAAATCAGAATCTTTTGCGAATCCTCTTTTGAGGGTTAAATCAGAATATTTGGGCCGGTTTGGCAGAATGTGTTCAAACCGGTTTTCTCCACCTTCTTTATAGGGTTCTGTTTTCATCTCAACAGTCAGCCCCGATACGGACTGAAATCGGGTATCAATTACTTTGCCACTGATACCGTTGAACGAAACCAAATAATAAAAACTGACCGGTGGATAAAAATCTGCCATCAGAGATACTCTATCGTTAACCCTTCATGTGCCAGTTCAAGTGTTTCGATGGCCACTTCACTGCCATCGGCATTCAGGTCGGTAGATTGAACTTTTACCGGCCATGCATTTTTTATTTTCCATGCAATCAGTGGATCATGCTCTTCATTCAGCAGAGATATGATTATGTCGCGGCGTTCTATTGTGTTCAGTTTCACACTGTTCCACCATTCGTAATATTCATTGTCGCTCTGGAAGGAACCTCTTTTTAGCGTGATGTTACTGTAGCTTTGGAGCCCCGGCATTTTTCTTTTGCTGTACTCCGGTGTTGCTCCGTCGCGGTATTCGATAACTTCGGTTTCCACATCCAGACCGGAAACTTCAGAAAACCCGATTTTGGTACCGCCCCATTCTACACTGAAATGAAATTTGACTAAAGGATATTCATTCATGGTTTTTATTATTTGTTAATTGTTAGGATTCAAGCATTTTATGTGAGAATCTCAGGATGATAAATTCTGCCGGACGCACCACGGCCATGCCAATTTCTACAATCATTTTGCCGTTGAGAACATCATCCTGTGTCATGGTTTCACCAAGGCCAACTTTCACAAAGAAAGCTTCTGCAGGCTTGCCGCCCATTAAAGCCCCGGCGCGCCACTGCAAGGTTAAAAAGTTTTCGATCATTGCTTTAACCTTTACCCAGGTTGGAGCGCTGTTTGGTTCAAAAACGAAGGGCTCGGTTGCTTTTTTTACAGACTCCTCAACCATGATGAAGAAACGCCTTACCGGGATATATCTCCATTCATTACTGTTACCGTCCAGCGTGCGGGCACCCCAAACAAGCGTCCCCCTGCCGGTAAAAGAGCGGATTACATTAATCGATTTTCCGGATGTATGAACATTCAAATCATTGTTTTCCAGAACGGTAATTTTTCTCGATGGAGCCGAAACCCTGTTTATACTGACGTTTGCCGGAGCTTTCCATACTCCGCGGTCTGCATCAACTTTGGCAAATATTCCGGCCATTGCGGTTGAGGGCGGCAGTGTTAACCGTTTTTTGTTTAACAGTTCGGTCAGCGTTGCTGCAAACTCATTGGTAAAATAGGTGTGGATATTTTCGTTTCTGGTTTCATTGATACCGGTCTGCGAATTAATTTCCGGCACAATATCGTCCAAAGCAGATACCAGATCATCAGCAGCCCCGCTCAGTTCTGTCAGTACATTATCCAGATCGCTGTTTGAGGTTGAAGTGTCGTAAATGGCTTCATTATGAGTATCAAATACCGTATTTGCGGAATCAAAATCTGACGTATCAAAACTATCATCATCAATAAATTCGAGCGCATTTTGCACCAGACGCACAGCTCGTTCTACCTGGCTCAGACTAACATTAATTTGCCTGAGCTTCACAGCTTTAACTCCGGCTAATCCGGCAGTTTCGGCTTCCTTGATTTGTTCAACAGCTTCTGTAAGCTGACTTTGCAGATCCAGAATTTCTGCAAGGATTTTTACATTGCCGAGCGTGAGATTATTGAACCCATTTGAAGCGCTGTGCGAAAATGTGATTCCGCTGTCCCGATAGCTGTAATTGAGAGCTGTTTTAAGATGTGGCGTGTAGGCGGCTCCGTAATTCAGAAAGGATGAACCGATACCATTCCGAAAATTTGCTGCATCATCATCATCGCTTCTTACATCAAATATACCGAAACGATTCATCAGATCTGCACACTGTGCCAGTATATCTTTATAAAGATCGTACTGTTCATTGGGCATCAGCTTTACAGCTTCGGGAATGACCAGGAGTGTCACCTCATCAACTTTTTTTGCTTTATCCAGGCCGGCTTTCAGTTCGCTGTAATCCGAAATGTTGTCGAGGCTCGGTAATTCTGAATCCGGATCAAAATCTCCCACAGAAACCACGTAACAAACGGCGCCTCCGTTATCAAAAAACATCTGCAATGCCGGATACATCAGGTACGGAGATTCCCCGCCTGCAGGTGCTGCTGATTGTGGCAAATAGGGTGGATTGTTGTCGAGCGTAATCTGAAAATTCTGGTATGCAGGCCCGCCAAAAATTTCTCTGTATTGAAGCATCGAAGTGATTTTGACAGGCTCATCCGGCCCTTTTTCCGTATAACCGATAAAAGCTGGAATGGCGGTTGCCACCTGTGCCACCGACGGAGGCAGCAGTGAAATTTCTTCTACGTAAACACCCGGAGTTTTATAATTCATGGCTTTTTCATTTTGTTCAGGATTCAATCATTTTGTGAGAAAAACGCAGGATGATAAATTCTGCAGGCCGTACAGCTGCCATTCCGATCTCTACAATCATTCTGCCGTTCAGTACATCATCTTCAGTCATGGTTTCGCCCAGGCCAACTCTTACAAAAAAGGCTTCATCAGCTTTGCCTCCCATCAAAGCGCCGGCACGCCACTGCAGGGTTAAAAAGTTTTCGATCATCGCTTTAACCTTCATCCAGGTATTGGCGTCGTTCGGTTCAAATACAAAACGTTCTGTTGCTTTTTTCACCGACTCCTCAACCATGTTGAAAAAGCGCCGAACCGAAATGTATCGCCACTCGTTGCTGTTTCCGTCCAGTGTACGGGCGCCCCAGATCAACACACCCTTTCCGCTAAAGAACCGGATTGCATTGATGGATTTGCCTGTATCGCTCACATTTAAATCCTCCTGCTCAGAATGATCTATCGTTATTTCAGGTGCTTTTACCCTGTTCAGAGATACATTCGCAGGAGATTTCCACACGCCTCTTGTAGCATCTACTTTGGCAAAGGCCCCGGCAATAGCCGCTGAGGGAGGCAATACCAGCTTCACATCCTCAATCATTTTTCGGATGTCGTAATATTTCTTTCGGGAAGCTCCGTCATTAATATGAAAAAGAGATTGATTCTCCATCGCTGAATTCTCACGTATAGTTTCATCGCTGTGGCGAAGTACAATTTCTGTTCCATTGTTATTCACGGTTAGTTCATCTTCTGCATATTGGTGAACTAAAGACGTTTTCAGGTTAGGATAATAGGCCGCGCCATACATCAGATGGTTTGTACCGATTCCATTTCTGAAGGCAGTTGCGGCGTCGCCAACCGGGTTGTTGCTTGATGAGGGTGCATGTCTCACATCACAGATTGCAAAACGGTCGCCCAGCTCAGCACACTGCGAAAGAGCTGCAACATACAAACCATGATAATCTGTTGCACTACTGACTGAACCGGCATCGGGGAAGAGGATTAAAGTGGGTTCGTCTTCTTTTTTCAGTAAATCCAGTGCATCCGTAAAATCCGAAGGTGTTACGGCCGGTGTTGTTTGATAGGATCCTGCCGAAATGATGTAGCAAGGCCCGCCTCCGTTCGAAAAGTAGAGCTCAAGCATGTAGTACATCCTGTAAACCGGAGTTTTCGGAATTTCATTTTCCGGGCTGATGTTGCCGTCGCCATCTATATTAAAAGTCGGGAGTTCTTTTGACGGGCCGCCAAAAATGGTTCGGTAATCAACCATAGACCTGATCCTGGTTGGCTCTTCGGGTCCCATCTCCGTATATCCGATAAATGCCGGAATCGCTGTTGCCGCCTGGGCAACCGAGGGTGGAAATAATGAGATTTCTTCAACATAAACGCCGGGTGTTTTGTAAGGTGCCATTTTGTTCGGTTTATTTAGGCTTAAAGGTTATGTGATAGATTTGGCCCGTTTCTGCATCAACTGTATTCTGTGATGTTTCCCAATACAAATCGATGACGCCGCTTGCCGATTTTTGCCACAGTTCGTTGTGCAGATATAGTCTCCTGATCTCTTCAGAATCAGTTTTTTCTAACAGGTACGGGCCTGATTCTTTCAGATAGTCATCCGAATTTATCGGATTTATGGTAGTGATAACCGTTCCTGTATCGGCAGGCTCAACGGGAACAGTTAATTCAAGAGCAGGATTGTACTGGTGTTTTAATATGTAACCCGCAGGCAGTTCTTGGCCCGGTTTATGCAGAATTCTGAATGTCTTACCATACAGGCGCCGGGTATCTGCTGCTGTTACAAATTCATTTGTTCCGTCACTCTCTGCTGCAATGGATGCAGGAGTATTTGTGATTACTGAGCCATCTGCTGCAAGATTATCGAAACAGAGGCCGGGCTCCAGTTCTGCTGTTTCCTCCCCATCAGAATTTGACAGGTCAAACTTATTATTCAGCTCACCGCTGTTAACCGATATGCCAAATGTTAAGCGAATTCTTTCTGAAACCGGAATAATCGGTGTTTCACTATAAAATATCCTGAATCCTCCCGGATGCGGCCGAAATACAAGATTATAATTTGCCAGTTTCCGGCTTGTGGCTGATGTTGCAAAAAACCTGAAAATCTGCAAAGGCTTCTCACTTCCCTCTTCGAGCATATTCACAGATATAAATCGGTTATATTTTGTGATGAAACCCATCTGATCGATTATTTTAATAGTCCGGATTCAAGTTTAATTGTGTCAATTTCAGGTGCATCTATTTCATCCACTGGTTCAATTATCACTAGTCGGATTCTGTAGAGCAAGGACAGGCAGTGAGAACCTCCCGAAATACTCCAGATATGATTTAATTGTTCGAATGTGAGATTCTGAAGATCTAAAATCAGTTTTTTTAAACCTGAGGGAAAAGGATTGTCAGCGCGCTCATTTTCTGATGAAAACCAGCTTTTATTTTGAAAATAAAGTACTGTTTCTTCAAGACGCTGCAAGCTGGTTCCATAATCTTCAAATTCAAAAGCCATCAGTGTATAGAGATTTAAATAAACCGGTGGCTCCTTGTAAGCGAGGCGGTTAGCTTTTCGAATCACATGTGGTGAATTTTTCAGCGTGGATTCTTCCTGAACATTTAAAAGCGAAATTATCAGGCCGGATAAATTTTCATCTTTAATTTTGCTCAGGTTTTCAACACTAACATCCGATGTAATCCCCAAGCCCAAAGCCAGTTCATCTGATATAAATTCCAGGGATTGATTAATCATCGAATCTCTCAACCGATTAAAATTATCACTCTACACTACTCTTTTCAGTTAACTTTTCTTATCTAATAAGTTGAACCGTTTAAGTCTGTGAAATGCCATCACAGATTCTAAGAAGTGGACACTTCTTGCTGATACCACAGAACAATGTTTTTAATTTTCAGCAGATCTGCACTACCTAACTTTACTACCTAATTTTTCTACTTTTTCCTGTAATTGTTTTTCCGGCATACACTTCACCTGAGATGGAGAGCAATGCAGGTGATAGTTTATATATTTGTTGAGCGCAATTTCATCGGGTATGCCATATTTTCTGGCAATCTCAAAATTCGACGTATTATCATTTCTGAGTGAGGTTAATATACTTTCCAGTCGGATGCACTTAAGGCAGGTTTGCGGGCGCACAGAAAAATGCCTTAAAAATTTCCTGGCAAATCTTTTTGGGTTTGAATATCCCATTAATTCAGCCCACTCTGCTACTCTTGCAGTGTTTTCAAGATTTGATTTCAGAATAATTATCGAATCGGCGATGTTTAATCGATCTCTCATCTTTTCCCCTATATTTGTGTTTGAAGGAAATAAATAAGCAAGTGTTGGTCTTCAACCTTGATAATCTATCTGTTGATCTTTTGAAACAGCAAAGATCTAACTATACACAGATACTTAATCACTGTGGAAACAGGAAGTTTCTCATATCTTTCTGATTATATAGATGCAAAAAAAACAGAACTGTTACAATTTTTTTTGATTAAATTATTGTAATGTTTCTTTTTACATCTTTGGCAAGAAATGACCGATACCAGTAAAAACGATTTATTTGAATTTAAGAGAAGCGATCAGCCAATCTATTAATGAGGTATCCGCTTTCCACAAGTGCCTGGGAGGCAAAACTTCCGAAGAAATCGGTAACAGACTCGAACTCTTTGATAAATCCTTTTTTATCATCCTCCTCAACCATTTTCATCAATCTTTTTTGATGATTGAAAAAGGTGAGTAGAAGATCTCTACGTTCTTTATTTGCAAATACAATGTCGGCATAGAGTTCGGCATCCTGGGCAAATATCCGGCCGGTCATCATCAGTTCGGCACGGTAAATAGGACTTGAATAGTTGAGCATTTCAGCCGGTTTCAGCTCAAAATCCTTCATAAACGATCCGTGCATCAGTGCCACGAAATGGCGCAGACCCTGCACAAGGTTCATCACATGGTCGTGCTTGTCCGGTTCAGCTTCTATAATGCGCATGCCCCACAACTTGCATTGTTCTTTAAACCAATCAGCTTTTTCCGATTCACGGCCGGCGCAAAAAACCATCAACTGTTTGGATAGGTTTGGCACATCCGGCCCGTGCATAGGGTGCAAACCGACAACGGGGCCGGGATGGGCTTGCAGCATCGCCCTGAGTGGTTCGCTTTTGTTGCTTGTAAAGTCGGCAAGAATAGTTCCCGGTTTCAGTTTTTTTGAAATCCGGTCAATAACATCGATGGTTACATTAATTGGTACGGTAATGATCACCATATCCAGTTTTGGCGCCATCGCTTCCAGCTCATACCAGTTTCCCTTGTCGAGACTGTAGGGTATATGGCCGCTTTTTTCTGTAAACCTGCGGTATAACAGGCCCATACCGCCTTCACCGCCCACGTAGAGGATGTGCATTGGGCGTTCCGTAGCGCGCGGAAATGTTTCAGCAGATTGTGCCGCCCGGGAAGCTGCCATCACCATTCGTAAAAAATCCTCAGCCCAATCCGGATCAATTCCTCTCTTTATTGCTTTTTCCCTGAATGAATCTGTTTTTTCAATTTCACGTCGTGCTACAAATACGGGCAATTGATTCTCCACCTTTTTCTTCAATACATCCTGTACTACTTTTTTTCTCTTTTGAAGGAGGTCGAGAATCTCTTCATCGATCTGATCAATATTATTGCGCTGGTTTTCTAATTCTTTTTGATCTGTCATTCGTATTTTTCGATAATCTTTATTTCAGCTGAGCACGCAGCCATAAACAGCCGGTTTTTGGCAAGACCAAAGTTAAAACTATAAACAATATATTGGTAATGCAGATGTAGATAATTCTAAGTTCACTGTCTAAACACTTATAATCAAAAACCGAAACATAAAATGAACATAGAAGAATTCAGAAATTTTTGCCTGTCATTTCCAGGAGCTGAAGAAGAATTACCGTTTGATGACAATACACTGGTTTTTAAAGTAATGGGAAAAATGTTTGCACTGTGTGATATTGATGAATTTGAAAGCATTAATCTAAAGTGTATCCCACAAAAAGCCATCGAACTGAGAGAAGCATTTCCCAATGTTGTGATTCCGGGATACCACATGAATAAAAAGCACTGGAACACAATTGAAATGAACAGCAACATTCCCGACAGCCTGATTGAGGAATGGATTTCTGAATCGTACCAGTTAGTTGTTCAAAACCTGCCTGTTTATAAACAAAAACAGATAAAGACTGAATGTAAAAAGCAGTAAGTATTCTGCTGCAAATTTCTTTCATGGTTGTCATAATTGTAGTAAAATTCATATCTTTTGGAAGCGCTACCAAACTAAATTAAATCAACCGGTTTTTGACATGGAAGATTCATTATTAATACCCGAAAAAAAGAAAGAGACCGACAAAAATTTCCCTCTCATCAATGAGCTTACAAATATGGAGCATGAACAGCTCGTATTTTGTTCTCGCCCGGAAGTTGGGCTTAAAGCAATTATTGCCATTCATGATACCACGCTCGGCCCGGCACTGGGAGGTGTGAGAATGTGGAATTACGGATCGGAAAATGAAGCCATCAAAGATGTACTGCGCCTTGCCCGGGGCATGACTTATAAATCTGCCATATCAGGGCTGAATCTTGGCGGAGGAAAAGGAGTGATTATTGGCGATTCTGCTAAAGACAAAACCGAACCATTATTCAGAGCATTTGGCCGTTATGTGGACGGACTTGCCGGCAGATACATAACCGCAGAAGATGTTGGAATGACTGAAAAGGAGATGGAGTGGATCTTTTCTGAAACAAAATATGTGGCAGGCATTCCAAAAACACTTGGCGGCAGCGGCGATCCTTCGCCGGTTACTGCTTATGGAGTATACATGGGCATGAAAGCTTCTGCTAAAAAAGCATACGGCAGCGACTCTCTCGAAGACAAAAGAATTGGTATTCAGGGAGCAGGATCTGTTGCTTCACATCTTGCCCGGTATCTTAAAAAAGAAAATGCAAAGATTTTTGTAACCGATATATTTGAAAAGAAAGCGATCAAGGTTGCGAATGAAACCGGGGCCAAAGTGATAAACCCGGATCAAATCTACAGCCTCGACATGGATATTTTCAGTCCGTGTGCTTTAGGCGGTGTTGTTAATGATGACACTATTAATCACCTTACGTGCGGAATTATAGCCGGAGGTGCTAACAATATATTGGACAATGAAAAGAAACACGGAGAGATGCTCAGGGAGCGCAATATTCTCTATGCCCCTGACTATGTCATCAACGCCGGCGGATTGATCAATGTATCGAGCGAGTTGGAAGGATACAACGAGCAGCGTGCAATGGAAAAAACTGCTCGTATCTACGACACTACCATCGATATATTTGATTATGCCGACCGGCACGGAATTACACCAAACGATGCATCCAATATTCTTGCCGAACACCGTATTCGGAATGTTGGCAGGGTAAGTACTATTTATTCATCCAAAAGCCAGCTTTCGAACAGGGAAGGAGAGATCTACTACAAAAACCGTTGTTAATTATATCCGTTCACTATGGTTCACTAACAGGAAGCAGCCCGTGGATAACGGGCTGCTTTTTTTATTCACTTTACAGATTATGGTTTAATAAAACCTTATTTTAGAGAGATGTTTCAATTTTTTGGGGATAGATTCTTCTGATGATTAAAATCAAACGAACTCCATTGTTCAAGTAAAAATTTTAACAGTTTAAAATCTTCCCCAACTCATTGATAGCATCAAATTTGGAGTTGCTAATCACAGCTACACTAAAAACCACTAACATCCGTAATTTCTGAAAGGACTGATTCGCTCTTATAGAAGGCATCCGTACAATGGTATTTAAATCAAAGCAGTCACAACTGAATGCTATGTTCTCCCTGGACCCGCAGGAGAAAAAGCTGGCTGCAGGTATGTTTATCTACAATTTTATTCTGCTGATTACGCTCTATCTGCTGAAACCGGTGCGCGATGGCCTCTTTCTTGATCAGGTTGGAGCTCACCAACTGCCGTTTGTATTTCTGCTTGCCGCCGTTATCGTCATACCTGTTTCACTTGGCTATTCGCGCTTGTCAAAACGCCTTGGAATCGGGTGGTTAATCAATATTATTACACTGTTTTTAGCTGCCAACCTGCTGGTAATCTGGTTTTCTATCCGGCTGGGTCTGCCGGTGCTGTACTATTCGTTTTATGTATGGATCAGTATTTACAGTGTTTTAATTACATCCCAATTCTGGCTGTTTGCAAATACAATTTTTGATCCGGTACAGGCAAAAAAGTTGTTTGCCTTTTTTAGCCTTGGAGCCATTGCCGGCGCATTTACCGGGGGTGAATTGACCGGAATTTTTATGGATGTGCTTCATTTAAATCCGCACACGCTGCTTCCGGTTTGTGCAGCCATATTAATTGGCACCATTCCGATCGTTAACTGGGTTTTAATTCAAAAACGTCAGCCAATTCACAAAGAAAAAACATTCAAAGAAAAACGTGAAATAATTGCTGCCCGCTCAAAGCATCCCATTTCTGATATTCTCCAGAACAAACACCTCATTCTGATTATGAGCCTGATCGGGATCTCGGTTGTTGCTACCACCATCATCGATTTTCAGTTTAAATCTGTTGTGGAAACAGCTTTTGATAACGAAGCCGAACTAACCAGTTTTATTGGCCGGTTTTACGGAAGGGTGAGCCTCATTGCCTTTTTAATTCAATTTTTTGTCGGCGCCTTTTTTACCAGGAAATACGGAGTTACCGGATCCATTCTTCTGTTGCCATTTGCACTTCTGCTAAGTTCTGCTGCATTTTTATTGATACCGGGGCTTTTTATGGCAACGATGACAAGAGGTATCGATCAGACATTTAAACACTCGATTGACCGCACTGGACGCGAATTATTGTTTATGCCTTTGGGCACACAATTAAAAAAACGGGTGAAGGTTTTTATTGATCTGTTTGTGAAACACGGCGCTCAGGGACTGGCCGGCCTGCTGCTCATTGGTCTGACCTACGGCTTGGGTCTTGGCGTAAGAAGCCTTGGTTTTGTTGTGGTGCTTTTAGTAGCAATTTGGGTTCTCATCGCCAGAAAAGCGAGTGCATCCTACGTGGAACAGTTACGAAACTCCATCAGAAAACAAATTGCAGGTAGTGACGAATCCATAACGGAACCTCCGTTACAAACATCCGAAGAAAGCGTACCCTTCGTTCCTGACTTCAGTAATTCAGATATCAGTTCCTATTTTTACGACAGTAAAACCGAAAAACAGAATCTGGACAACGACAAACCCAATTCCATTTCACCGGCGGAGTTAGCACAAACTCTTAAACCGGAAGTAAACCGGTATTCAAAATTAATCCGGATTTCTGCACTCATACGGCAAAACCATCCGGAACTTGAGGGGAATATCCTTGATTTTGTTGAATATGAAATTGATCAGCATTCCAAAAATATTTTCCGTCTGCTGAGCCTGAATCATGAACAGGAAGATATGATTCATGCACACAGGGCTATCACAGGAAGCGATCCCGTACTGCGGGCAAAAGCCGTAGAATTTATCGAAAACCTGTTTTCCTGGGAGATTCGAAAACTGATTTTCCCTGTACTCGACAATCAGACGGAAAATGGTAATTTTTCTACAAAAAACACTCCCGAATTTAAAAGCAGTGAAGAGATCCTGACTTTTTTAAGCGAAACCTACCAGGATAAGTTTGAATCGGAAATGGTCGATAAAATTGAATATTTCGCCCGAAATGATAGTGATATTTTATGACAGGCATCATATTTTAATGTCATAACCATTTACTCCTTCTATGCTTCATCAAACAACCGGCTTAAAACCTCTGCTCTGCTCTGTAATTTTTCTTTTACTTCTGTGTGCCGTTCCAGTTGTTTCTGCCACTGGGTTATCTGCCGATTCAACAGATACTACAGCCATTCCTGAAGATCATCCAAATCTTCAGCCCTATGAAACATCCTACAATTTAGCTCAGCACATCCTTGCGCTTCCATCCTACATTTTCTACTGGAGCACTCGTCCATTAGGCTGGGGGGTGCAGTATGCCGAGACGAGATATCCGCACCTTTTTGAAGGTGAAAGAGGAGACTATGGAATTTTTCCGCTGTTTGAATCAGGAAGTAAGGTAAGATTTGCTGCCGGTGCACTTCTGTTTCATCAGCATCTTTTCAGGCAAAATCATGAAGCGAGAGTCCAGTTTTTATACGGAACAGATGATTACTGGGATGTACATGCCCAATATCGGGTACCGGTTTCTCAAAGACACAACAGCGAACTTATTTTTTCCGGAAACTATGAAAGAAACCCGAGGCATCGTTTTTTTATTGAGGACAACAGGCTGTTTTATTCCGCTGAAGATGCCTCTTTTCGTATTCAATACAACAGCTCGCTTTCGGCCAGAATGCGAATGCAAAATTCAGTAACCTATTCTAATAATACCGCCAGAACCAGCAGTGCCGAGCTGCCTGATGATCCTTTTACTTTTCCCGATGAATTGAAAGGAAACTATGAAATTCTGACCTTTGGCAACCAGTTTGCCCTGGATTTCAGGCGGGGTGATATGCGCAAAGTTTCGGGCACACAATTTATTGCCGGAGCCGACTTGGCTACATCCCTGAAAAATTCAACCAGCTATCTCACTTATCATCTCGAGGCTCACCAGTTTATTCCGGTGCCATTTTTGCCTGAATCCCGCCGGATAGGAATCCGCGGCATGCTTTTAAAATCTGAGCTTTTATCCGGTGATGAGATTCCATTCTTCGATCTGCCCGCTCTGGGCGGCAGTAGAAATCTCCGCGGTTTCAGAAGCGAACGATTCCGAGGCAGTGGAGCTCTCATATTTACGGCAGAGTACCGGTATCCGATGTGGGACGTACTTGATGTGACCCTCTTTATGGATCAGGGCCAGGTTTTTAACAATTTCGATGACATCGCTTTCGATCGGTTTGAATCGAGTTACGGTTTTGGGGTGCACCTGCTCACCGCAAAAGGCCTGGCTTTCCGGGCTGAATTGGCATTCAGCAACGAAGCCACTCGCTACATCCTCAGCATCACACCAACGTTCTAACGGCTATGAATTGCAGACCTGACATGCTGTCAAAATCATCAAAAAATCGAATTCTATTTTTGAAACGGTTCAGTCCCGTTTTGGTTATTGTCCTTATTTTCTCAGTGGCTGCAATACTGGCGGTTGGCTGTTCATCGAGCAAACCGTACGCCACCGGCCCCATCAAAACTTTCGATCCCGATACAACCCGTATCCCGATGCCTTCCCGAAAAGAGCAGTTTCAGTACTGGGACCGTATTGACAACTCAACTTTCCATCAAATCGGAAAAGTTCTTGACCTGAACCGTGTTCTCCGGTTTTTCGGAAAACCGCTCGGGCTTGCTTCTCCCCGCGAGGCAGACAACGTCAACAAACTGGATGATGTACCCGAATCGAGCTGGTACACATACCGGCATTATCACAACCCGATGACCCAGGAAGAACTTGCCCGCGGCCCCAACACCGTTGAACCTGACACCTCCGGCCCCTGGTATATTTTCCAGGCAAAACTGGAAGGCGCAATGGGAGGCTTCTTTTTTGAGGATGCAAGCGGAGAACGTTTTCTCGCCAAATTTGACGGGCCGCTCTATCCCGGCCTGATGTCGTCGGTTGAAGTGATCGGTTCCCGAATTTTCTACGCCGCCGGATACACGGTTCCGGAAGCCACAGTTGCATATTTCGATCCGGAGCAGGTCTTCATCAGGCCCGGTGTAGAAATTGAAGATAACGGCGAAATGCGACCAATGACGATGGAGGACTACCGGTCAATTATTTCCGGGCAGGGCTTGTACGAGGACGGCACCATGCGTGTTTTTGCCAGCAAATTTGTTGACGGCAGGCCGCTGGGGCCGTGGCGGTTCAGGGGAACTTACCGCGATGATCCCAACGACCGTGTTGACCATGAACACCGCAGAGAATTGCGCGGAATGCGGGTCATCAGCTCCTGGGTGAACGACACCGATCGCCGCGATGCCAACTCCATGTTTGTTTACAATGACCGCGGATATATTGACCATTACGTGCAGGATTTCGGGAACATTCTCGGCGCCAACGGCCACACAATCCATCGACCCATACAAGGTCAGGCCTACCTGATTGATCCGCGTTTTATGCTGCTCAACACGGTTTCTCTCGGTACCTACGTGCCGCTTTGGGAAAAAATTGATGGTAGTTACGAATTCCCGCAGGTGGGCTATTTCCGTGCCGATGTGTTTAAACCCGGCAGGTGGGTTCCCACACATCCCAATCCCGCCTTCGAAAATATGACATTGAGAGATGCCTTCTGGGGAGCAAAAATTGTGATGAATTTCAGCGATGAGGATATTCGCACAATGGTTGAAACCGGTCTGATTTATGACGAACGTGCTGTGGATTACCTGGTTGAAACGCTGATTAAACGCCGTGATATGATCGGGCGATACTGGTTCAAGCGAATCAATCCGCTCGACCGTTTTGAAGCCGGCCTGAATGATAAAACACTCCAGATCACTTTTTCCGATTTATACATCGACGGAAATTTAAACACACCCGATTCTCACCGTTATCAATATTACATCGAAGCGGTGAACGGAGAATTTCTTGCCGAAGGTGTTACCGATGATTCATTCATTGAACTGACACTTCCAGGGCATCTGCTGAACGGCGACAATTACCAAGTAATCAAAGTAGAGCTGCACACACTCAGAAATTATGATCATTTGGGAGATCAAAAAATTGATGTTTACTTTGAAGTTGGCAGAAACCATACCCGGCTGGTTGGCATCGACCGCGACGTTTAACAACAAACGTTTCTGAATAAACCTTTCTTCAAATCTGCGTACCTTTGCAACGTTTATGGCTCAGTTTGTTGTTTGTGATAGTGAAAATCATTAGTAAAAAAGTTTGTACTTGAAATTTTGTGGACAATCTATTTGAAGTATATCACATCCCCCTCTCGAGAGGGGATATGTGAAGATGAAAGTGCGAAGCACGGTTCATCGAACGAGGGGTGTGTCCCTGAATTAGGCTACCAACCCGATTACCCACAAAGTTTTAAGTTAAACCAAAGAATAAAAGATTTACAATAGATGTCTTTGAAAGAAAAATTCAAATTTAAGGACCGTTTAATCAAAGGAATTGAAACCCGGGGACAGTTCAAAATCAGCGTGGTTAAAACAACGGATGTAGTTCAAAAAGCGAAAGAAAATCACAAATTATCGCTGCTGAATACTGTACTGCTTGGGCGAACCTTAACCGCTGCAATGCTGCTTGCATCAGAATTGAAGGGAGAGGAACGGATAAAAATTCAGCTTGAGGGCAGCGGACCTGTGGGATCCATTACCGCTGAAGCCAACCGCGTGGGTGAAGTTCGCGGATATGTTAAAAATCCTGCTGCAGAGCTGAATTACAACACAGATAATGTATCCATCGGAAATGGAATCGGGGCCGGATTTCTGACCGTATCCAAAATTCTCTACAACGAGGCCGAACCAAAGACCAGCACCATCGAAATAGTTAAGGGAGATATTCTCTCGGATATGGCTCACTACATGGCGCAATCCGAACAGGTGTTGTCTGCATTTTTGCTTGATGTGAGCCTGGAAGACAACGGAGATGTAAACCAGGCCGGTGGCATACTGATCCAGCGGCTGCCCGATGCCGATGATTCAGTGATAAAAACGCTGCAAAAGCATCTCAAAAAACTGCCTCCTGTTTCCGGGCAGCTTGAAGCGGGCCATTATATTGATAAGATTATGGAGTCGGCCACCCGCCCTTTCAAAATAAAAGAGCTCGACAGGCAGCCGGTTCATTTCTTTTGCCGATGCAATGCTGCAAGGTTTAAAAATGCTCTGACTCTCCTGAGCCTTGACGATTTAAAAGAGCTTGAAGGCAACGACCAGGAGATGGTTTGCCACTTTTGCGGAACCAGGCATATTGTTTCAAAACACGAAATCGACACGATTGTTGAAACGGCAAAAGCCAAATTGAATTGACATTTATCGTGATATCACTATTATGATTATTTTTCATTAATTCACTTAAATGAACAATTCATAGGTTTAATTCAGAAAAACCAATTCAGGAAGAAAACTATTATTGAACGCTGTTTTTTGGCTGATTGTTTGAGTAGCAAATAGTTAGCTTTTTTATTTAGTTTTTTGGTCATATAACTCAATCTAACCAAATACTATGCCGATACTCGAGAGTGCAAGCAAGCAGTTCCCGAAGTTAAAAAAGCTGCTGCGCAAAGAGATTTTAATCATGATTGGCACACTCTTCCTCCTTCTTTTTTTCTGGGGAGGAATTGAACTGCGGGATGTTTTTATGGTTGACCGCGCCCAGCAGTTTGATGAGTGGCTGCTGCTTTCCGTTCGCGATGCTGATAATCCACAAATGTTGTTTGGCCCTCATTGGGTGGATGAAGCCGTTCGTGATGTAACGGCAATGGGTGGCCCTGCCGTTCTGACATTTATTATTGTTGTTGTGATGGTCTACCTGGTTCTTCAAAAAAGCTACCGGGCCGCCACTCTTGTTTTGATAACCACACTTGGCGGATTGCTGATCAGCCTGCTGCTGAAAGATTTTTTTCTCCGTGAGCGCCCGGATATTGTTCCTGCGCTGATGGTTGAAACCTCGCCCAGCTTCCCAAGCGGACATTCGATGTTGTCTGCAATTGCCTATCTCACAATGGGGTCACTATTAACCCGATTGGAAACGAATCCTAAAGTACGTGTTTACATCATCTCTATCGCAATTTTTGTTGCTGCAATGGTGGGTATAACACGAATTTTTCTCGGTGTTCATTATCCCACAGATGTACTTGTAGGGTGGATTGTCGGGTTTTTCTGGGCATCTCTCTGCTGGTTTTTCATGTTTGCCCTTCAAGAGCAGGGAGTGGTGGAAGAAAATATTCCAACAATAGAAGAACCAGACGAGGAAATCTGATTGTAAATCAGGCTTGGTTTACACTGCAAACGAGGAGCCGCATCCGCACGATTCACTGGCGTTGGGATTGTTGAATGTGAAGCCTCGTGCATCCAGCCCGTCAGGATAGTCAATCTGAATTCCATTCAGATACATCAAATGTTTTGGGTCAATCACAATTTCAAGACCCTGGCTTTCAATGATTTTGTCTTCATCGGTTTTTATGTCAAAACCGAGTTTGTAACTCAAACCGGAACACCCGCCGCCCTCAACTGCTACACGTAAATAAAGTGAATCTTCCAAGTTTTCATTTACTTTAATTTTATTGATCTGCCGCGCCGCTCTTTCGGTAAGAACTACAGGATCGGCATCCGTATCTTTAAGCTCTGCCGAAGGCTGAACCTCTTCCGCTCCGTCAGAACCTTCATCAACCAGGGAAGCAATTACATCATCTAAATTTTCTTCGGGTAATGCCATTTAATTAAAAACTGTTTACTTGTTAGAACTTGAAAATGTGAAATAATCCGTATCGGACTTTCGAAATAATTTCAGCACATCTGCACTCACCAGGTTCACCAAAATTTTTGATGCCCTGTGTGTGGTAACATTTATGAGCTGTGAATATTTTTGAACGGTTATTTCTCCGTATTCATTCAAATAGCGGAACAGCATCTGTTCTCTTTCACCATATTCGAAAGTAACTCCATCGTCTGAATATTTCTGTTTCAAAATTTCTGTCATTTCATCACTTGCCAGAATGCTTTCATCTCTTTCACGGATAAAAACCAGCCTTTTTTTCTTTCCTTTATTATACACAGGTTTCTTTTCAGCTTCGGCAACAAACACTACCATCACATCAAAATGCCCGTTGTGCACCAGCTCAATCCTGATGGGCACTGCAGGTACGCAGCTTTCACTTGCTCCTTTCTGAAGCAAATACTCCTCTTCGTAATAGGATTTTATGCCAGTAATATTCTTATGGTCATCAACCCCAATCAGAATGGTACCGCCCTTGGTGTTGGCAAAAGCGGCAATTTCTCTGGCAATTTTTTCGGGTGACGGCACAGTTTTTTTGAATTCCAGGTATTTTCCTTCGCCCGTTTGTATGAGGTTCCGCAAATCATCCGGGGTCATTTCGGAGATGGTGATCTCACCGTTTGGCAGTATCATAACAATTATGAATTTTTTGGGAGGATATTATTCAATAATTTACTGTACGATATATTGAAGATAAGCCTTTGTTCTCATTACATAAACAAATCTTTTCGTGATCAGCAAATTCAGTAAAAGACATCAGCCGTTTCTGTTACTTTTCTTATGAATTTTTAACGAAACAGAGTACAATCTGTTGTGGCGGGAAACTCCCGGATTAAATCATGATTTCGTTTTTGGCATTACGGGTCATCAGCTCGTTAACAGCATCTTTTGGATTCATGTTTTCAAAAAGCACTTTATAAACCGCATCTGTTATGGGCATTTCTACGCCATTTTTCCTGGACCATTGCCAAACCGACTTGGCAGTTTTTACTCCTTCTGCCACCATATTCATGCCGGCTTTAATTTCTTCAAGAGTTTTACCCTTCCCGATATGATAGCCCACGTAGCGGTTCCGGCTATGCTTGCTTGTGCAGGTTACAATCAGGTCTCCCATACCGGTCAGTCCCGAAAAAGTATCCTGCGATGCTCCTAAAGTACTGCCCATTCGTTTCATTTCGTGCAGCCCCCTTGTCATCAGTGCAGCTTTGGCATTGTCTCCCAATTTAGCGCCATCTACAATACCGGCGGCAATAGCCATAATATTCTTCAGTGCTCCGCCAATTTCAGCGCCCAAAATGTCGTAGTTCAGATACACCCGAAACATCGGTGTTATAAACGTTTCCTGGATAACAGTGGCCGCCCGTTTTGAATAGGCCGATGCCACCACAGTGGTGGGTTTGAATTTACCTACTTCCTCAGCATGGCTTGGCCCGGTAAGAATGCCTATGTGATCTTCAAGAACCACGCCGTCCAGCACATCAACTAAAATTTGAGAGGGTGTCAAAAGGCTCTCTTGTTCAATACCTTTAGCAACAGAAACAATTATTTCTTCGCCGGTCAGATGGGGTTTTGTTTTGACAGCCACTTCTCTTAATGCATGAGTCGGCGTAGAAAATACAACCATTTCGGCGTCTTCAACCGCATCCTTAATTTTATGAAAAGCCTTAATAGATTCCGGCAACTTGATATCCGTTAAATATTCCGGATTGATTCCGTTTTGGTTGATGCCATCCACCACTTCTGTCTCTCTTCCCCATATAGAAACAGAATAGCCTTTTTTTCCCAATAACACCGCAATGGCGGTGCCAAAGCTGCCGGCGCCTATGATACTTATATTTTTCACGTTACACCCTGTTCTTCGTTAATTCTTCCTTTCGCTGGCTTGAAAGATTTTATCCGGTTTTCATTTCCTTCTATCAGGCGTTTGATATTTCCTTTATGCTTGATGATAATTCCCAAAGCAAGCACACTGCTCAAAAGTATCACGCTTCCGTCAATGTCCCAACCATATCCATACCGCAAGGTTAGCTGTGAAAACGGATAGATGAAAGCTCCGGTAATAGAGCCCAGGGAAACATATCTTGTGGAGAACATCATTAATAAAAATACGGCCAGGGAAATGCTGATAGAAACCGGTTCAATTCCATAAAGCATGCCGCAAGCCGTTGCCGCGCCTTTGCCTCCGCTGAATTTTGCATAAACCGGGAACATATGGCCGATTACCGCCGCAACTCCGGCAATGATCAGCATCATAGGTTCAAGATCCCAATTTGAATAGAGAACAACGGGACCGCTGCCAATATGCCAGGCAAGTTTATAAATTACAGTTGTACACAGCAGCCCCTTACCAAAATCAAAAAGCAACACTGCCGTGCCCGCTTTCCAGCCCAATATTCTAAAAGTGTTGGTAGCCCCTGCATTGCCGCTTCCGTGATCCCTGATATCGATTCCAAAAAAGAGTTTGCCCGTCCATAAAGAGCTTGGAATTGCCCCAATAAGATAACAGATAATCACTACTGTAAAAATAGACAGCATTGGAAGCGTTTTTTATGTTAGTATTTGATTAATCCCTGTTTGATTGAATATACGTTACAACCCGAAATCAAAAATATTACACATGTCTTTCTGCGTGATAGGAAGAACGCACAAGCGGCCCGCTCTCAACATGCTCAATACCAAGGGTTTCGCCAATTTCTTTATACTCTGCAAATTGATCCGGGTGAATCCATTCCACAACCGGGTGATGCATTTTGGTCGGCTGCATATACTGGCCAATGGTAAGTACATCCACGTTGTGATCAGCACAGTCTTGCATTAACCTGATAACTTCCTCCCGGGTTTCTCCCAGCCCCACCATAATGCCGGTTTTACTGCGTAATCCCTGATCTTTAACGCGCTGTAGCAGTTCAAGCGACCTCTCGTATTTTGCCTGTGGGCGTACATTCCTGTACAATCTCGGTACGGTTTCGAGGTTATGGCTAAGCACATCCGGCGGAGTATCAATTACAATTTGCAATGCATCCCAAACACCTCTGAAATCGGGAATCAGTGATTCAATCGTGACGCCCTCTATAGCTTCGCGAATTGCTCTGTGGCATTCGGCAAAAATGGGTGCGCCACCATCTTTTCTTTCATCCCTGTTCACAGAAGTCAGAACAACGTGTTTTAATTTCATTTTAGCAGCGGCATCGGCGACCCTGCGGGGTTCATCCCAATCCAGATCGCTCGGCGGCCTCCCGGTTTTAACGGCACAAAAAGAGCATGAACGGGTGCAAACATCGCCTAAAATCATAAATGTTGCTGTTCCTGCACCCCAGCATTCTCCCATATTCGGGCAGCGGGCTTCTGAACAAACGGTGTTCAGATTGTTTTTCTGGAGCGTTTCGGATACTTCCTTAAACTTTTCTCCCGATGGCAATTTAACGCGAAGCCAGTCTGGCCTGCGCTCCCCGGGATGGCTTTTTTCAATTACATCAAGTTCTTTAATCATAAAATATTACATTTACCCGTATTTCAATTTCTTTTCAGGTGGTGAAAGGTAAGAAATTTACAGATCGTGTACAGGCTTCCAATTTCGATCTGTCCAATCATTTATTTAAAAATATGTTCAATTTCGTTTTCGATTTCTGATATCTCAGAGAATGCATTTTCATCTATGACTTCAACATCAAATACCTCAGAAAAGTTTTTTAAGATCTTTTTTTTCACTTCATTGATATCCATTTCAGTATTTAAAAGTGAAGAAAGGCTGGTTACCGATTTATTTTTGATGCCGCAGGGAACGATATGATCGAAATAGCTGAGATCTGTATTTACGTTAAATGCGAATCCGTGCATAGTAACCCATCGTGAACACCGGATTCCCAGTGCGCAAATTTTTTTCCCATCAACCCATACACCGGTAAGTCCCTCAATTCGTTCGGCCTGCATACCGTAATCCTTGCAGGTTTTAATCATAACCTCTTCAAGAAACCTGAGGTATTTATGGATATCAGTAAAATACCTGTCAAGGTCCAAAATCGGGTAACCTACAATCTGGCCCGGTCCGTGATAAGTGATATCTCCGCCACGGTCTATTTCAATAAATTCGGCTTCGATTTTCGCAAGTTCTGCAGATGTCTTTAACAGGTGGGCTGCATCTCCGCTTTTCCCCAGGGTGTACACATGTGGGTGCTCCACAAAAAAAAGCAAATCGTTACGTTTTTTTTCTGAAATTTTTCCGTCTCGATATTGCTTTTTTTGTCCAATCAGAAGATTTTGAGCATACTTTTGTATTTCCCATGCGCGGCGAAAGGAAATTTGTCCAAAATCAAATACTTCAACTATATTTTTCATGAAGGGAAGATAACCAAAAAAATGAAAAATGGACCCATCCCTGAGTCCATTTCACATGTCCTGTCTCCTTCAACTACTAACGATTTTTCATCTCAATGATTAATTTCTGATCCTGAATATTACAGGGAGATTATATTGCACCCTTACCGGGCGGCCGCGCTGCATGCCGGGTTTAAACTTTGCTTGCTTAACAACCCTGATCGCCTCTTCATCGCAGCCACCACCAATTCCCCTGATGACCTGTGGATTTTCAACCTCTCCTCTTTCGTTCACAATAAACTGGACAATTACTCTTCCTTCAATATTCGCTCTCAATGCTCGCTCGGGATAGCGAACTTCTCTCTGAAGTGCCTGCAATCCGCCAATCAATTCCGGCATTTGCTCTACCAGAACAAAGAAATCATCCTCTTCTTCTTTTTCCTCCTCACGCTGTGGCGGTGGTGGAGGCATAGAAAGAGTACCGCCAAGATCCAGTTCGGCGTCAATCATGATATCTACATCATCAATGATATAATCATCTGGAACCGCCACGGGCACCGGAGGACGCGGGGGCGGAGGCGGCTGCTCTATCTGCCTTGTCTGTACAATTTCTTCCATTTCAACAGCTTCCTGTTCGTCCATGGTAATCACTTCAGCCTCACTTGCAGTTAACTCAATTCTCACAAGTGCTGTTAAAATGAGCAATGCTATAATGAGGCCGGTTTCAAGAAGAATTGTGTAGTAGTTTTGAAGGTTTGATTCCGGCCTTCTCCTAATCTCGTAGTTGGGTTTCAGTTTATTTTCGTTCATGATCGCTCACCTCTTTGCAATCTTAATTTGTTTTAAAATAATTCTTTAATGAATGTCCGGAGACCTTTTCTAAATTTAAATTACTTAAACAATGTAAATTTTTTATGTGCACTGTTTAAAAAGTGACTTAATGAAGCCTGAAAAAGCGCTTTTATAAAAAATGTCTTTATTATAAATAACGAAATTACTGATGATTAAATATGTGAAGTATTTCAAATTTGACAAATAATCTCTAACCGCATACAACCGAAAATGTCGGCTTGGAACTCTTCTCCTGATTTTCTTTTCTTATTTAGTTTCAGTTAATAAATACCACAGGTAAATTGTATTGACCTTAACCGGCCTTTGTTTAATTTCATGATTAGTTTATGTTTTTTTCTTCCATGGCCAATCATTTCACTAAATTTCTTTAGAAAAGCTTTAAAGCCTGGAATCCTCTTGCTAACTAACGTGAGTTTCCCCTGCGATCCCTCGCGAGTCGACATAAGAATGAGAAGAGGACAATGGAAGATGACAGGTAGTGTATTTAAATCCCAAAAATTAATTAGTTTTTGGGCTTTTAAGCTCAATCAACCCGCCTTAAATAAATAGAACACCATTTAACAGAATAGTAAACTCAGAATAGTTAATATCCCTCCGTAATACGGAAAATTACCGGGATATAGAACTGCACCCGCACCGGCCTTCCGCGCTGCATACCCGGCTGAAATTGTGCATTTTTCACTACCCGGATGGCTTCTTCATCGCAGCCGCCGCCAATACCTCTTATTACCTCAGGATTTTCTACCTCTCCTCTCTCATTTACAATAAACTGGACATAGACTCTTCCCTGAATATTCGATCTCAAAGCACGCTCGGGATATCTGATCTCACTTTGAATGCTCTGCAGTCCGCCTATCAGCTCGGGCATTTGTTCAACCACAACAAAGAAATCCTCCTCCTCTTCTTCCTCTTCTTGTTGCGGCGGGGGTGGTACGGCAAGATGACTGCCGAAATCTATTTCAGCGTCGATCATAATATCAACATCTTCAATGATATAATCATCCGGAACTGCCACCGGAACCGGTGGCCTGGGAGGCGGTGGTGGCTGCTCAATCTGTCTTGTCTGTACAATCTCTTCCATTTCAATCGCTTCCTGCTCATCAAGAATAATTACTTCCGTATCTGATGCGGTTAGATTAATTCTTACAAGCACAGTTATAATCAATAGTGCCAGAATCAGCCCTGATTCAAGAAGAATTGTATAGTAATTTTTCAGATTGGCTTCCGGTTTTTTTCTTTCAAAGTTGTAGATAGGATTCAGTCTTTTCTTTTTCATAACCGTCCACCTCCATCGGTATTATTAAAGACAAATGTATAAGATGTTTTATTCAGGAGAACATCTACCTAAATATAATATATGCCTTAAATATAAATTTTTTATGTGCATCCGTGATACCACCTTATACTTATCTACTACTTTGGTTATTTATTTAAAATCTTAATGGCGTAATTTTTTTAGCTATAATCTTAAATAAAGATGGTGTTAGAGCTTAACAAGAAAAGAAATCGTAAACCTGCAAAAAAGGATGGCCAGGAAGTTTATGCAAAAACATACAACTTCCTTTTCCATCGCAACTATATAAATTTTTGAGACAAGGCACCATTAATAAATTGTTATTCGTTATTTGAACAATAAACTAATGAAAGAAGGGAAAAATGGGCCCATTCCTGAGCCCATTTCACGTGTCCTGTCTCCTTCAACTACTAATGTATTTCTCTATGCAATACAATTAGTTTCTGATTCTAAAAATAACCGGCAGGTTGTATTGAACTCTTACCGGGCGGCCGCGCTGCATACCGGGTTTGAATTTTGCCTGACTTACAACCCTGATTGCTTCCTCGTCACAGCCTCCACCGATCCCTCTTATTACCTGTGGATTTTCTACCTCTCCTCTTTCATTTACAATAAACTGCACGATTACTCTTCCTTCAATATTCGCTCTAAGTGCCCGCTCTGGATAGCGTACCTGGCTTTGAAGTTCCTGTAATCCGCCTATCAGTTCAGGCATTTGTTCAACAAGAACAAAGAAATCATTTTCCTCTTCTTCCTCCTCTTCCTGCTGAGGTGGTGGCGGCATATCAAGAGTGCTTCCGAAATCCATTTCAGCGTCGATCATAATATCAACATCATCAATAATATAATCATCTGGAACCGCTACCGGAGACGGGGGCCTTGGTGGTGGAGGTGGTGTTTCAATTTGCTCGGTCTGAATGATCTCTTCCATTTCCACAGCTTCCTGCTCTTCAACAGCAATAACTTCTGTATCTGCAGCAGTTAGATCAATTCTGACAAGCACTGTTAAAATCAGTAATGCCAAAATCAGACCCACTTCAAGAAGAATTGTGTAGTAATTTCTAAGATTGGATTCAGGCCTTCTTTTTATTTCATAGTTGGGTTTCAGCCGTGTATCTTTCATGACTGTTTACCTCTCTGTTTTCGTTAATAGTAATTCAATATGATAGATCATATTTTTGGAGACATCTATCTAATATGTAAGATAGCTTTATTTTATTAAGATTTTGTGTAAAAAAAGAATTTTTCAACTGAATGCTTAAATAAAAACAAAGACTTGGCGCTTTAGTGTTATCAGAATATGATCATACTCTTCCAAGCATTTCCGCCGCAATGGTTAAGCGCTCGTTTTTTTGCTTTATTAGCGTCGGCTGCAAACTCTTTAATTATCAAGATAGCACTATTTTCAAAAAAGCGCTTCCTTATTTATCAGAATTTAAGAGGTTTTTTACTTATATAGGCAGCCTGATACCCGCAGCAAGAGCGAACTGATCAAAACCGCTGAGGAAAATTCTGGGTTCTGCATACAGCTTTAAACTGCCAAGATTATATTCAAAACCAACGCCGATCCCAAGTCCTACATCAGTATCAGATTCTGAAAAGCTGTCTTGTGGATGATCAGTTCCTGATATCCATAACTCGTCCTCAAATGAAAAATAGTGAATCCCCAGGCTGCCAATACCATAAATATTTAGAGCATCTTCATCATAAAATATGTAATTAAAATTAAAGTTTACTTCCAGAGCTGTTTCGGAAATACGTTCTTCCAACCCCATCTCAAGCTCATAAACTTCATCACCTAAAAGCCAATAAGTTATATCAGCCCCGACCCTCATTTCCGGTGAAAGATCATATGTTCCGCCAATCTGAATCCCGATCTCTTCAATGTCTAAACCATAGGTAACACCGCCACCTACCGATATTTGCGCATTTAGCTGATTGCTGAAAATCAGACATAAAGCTGCCGTAACTGTACATAGGATATATTTTTTCATATCGCCCCCATTAATTATTGTTTTGCATCACAATACCAAATGCATTAGTTGTATTGCTTCATCTTAATTTTTAAATGTGTATACGATATGAAGATTATGTAGAAATGATTAATAATTAATTACAAACTCTCTCTGTATAATTTTAAGATCTGTTTAGAATTTCAGCATGTATTGAAACTTTAAATGGCGTGAATAATAGCCAAAAAAAAGACGGGCTTTAAACCCGTCTTTTAAAAATGATTATAACTGTCTGAAAGTTTTACTTTTTTGGTTTTGTGCCAAGGTGTACGCCTTCTCCATAAGCTTCTGCGGCTGCTTCCATGATGGCCTCGCTCATGGTTGGATGAGGATGTACGGCACTAATAATTTCATGGCCGGTGGTTTCCAGGTCCCGGGCAACCACAGCTTCGGCAATCAGCTCCGTAACATGAGAGCCTATGATATGGCAGCCAAGCCACTCTCCGTATTTGGCATCAAAAATTACTTTTACAAAACCCTCTTCGTGGCCAAGCCCCGCTGCTTTACCGCTTGCAGAAAACGGAAACTTTCCAACTTTCACTTCATAACCTTCTTCTTTTGCCTGCTTTTCGGTATAACCCACAGAGGCAATCTGAGGTTCGCAATAGGTGCAGCCGGGAATATTGTTGTAATTAACTGGTGCGGGTTTTTTATCTGCAAGCATTTCTGCCAAAACCACACCTTCGTGCGAAGCCTTGTGGGCCAGCCACGGTGCGCCAATTACATCGCCGATGGCATAAATTCCTTCGGCCGCGGTTTTATAGGTTGATGTGTCTACTTTGATGGCGCCATTTTCGGTTTCCACACCGGCTTTTTCCAGTCCCATATTTTCGATGTTGCCTGTAACACCCACCGCAGAAAGCACCACATCAGCCTCCACTTCTTCAGTGCCTTTCTTGGTTTTAATGGTAACCTTTACGCCTTTGCCCTTCTTTTCAACTTTTTCCACGGAGCTTTCCGTGTAAATATTCATGCCTTTTTTCTTGTAGATCTTGGCGAGTTCTTTTCCAATATCTTCATCTTCAACCGGAACCAGCGTTTTTTGGAGTTCAACCACCGTTACTTCTGTACCGATTGCGTTGTAGAAATAAGCAAACTCCACACCAATGGCGCCTGCGCCGATCACAACCATCTTTTTAGGCTGTTTTTCGAGCTGCATGGCCCGTTCGGAATCGATGATCATTTTGCCGTCAATTTCGAGGTCTGGAAGCTGACGCGGCCGTGCTCCCGTGGCAATAATAAAATGTTTGGCTTTAACGGTTTCGGTTTCTTTGCCTTTTTCGTCCTGAACTGACAGTTCCTTATTCGACTTAAAAACACCGGTTCCGTTGATGACTTCAATACTGTTGGCTTTCATCAAAAACTGAACGCCTTTGCTCATTTTATCAGCTACTTTCCGGCTTCGCTTTATCATACCTTCAAAGTTGGCAGAAAATTCTTTTACATCCACACCGTAATCGGATGCGTGGGAAATCGACTCAAAGACTTCCGCGGAACGCAGCAGCGCTTTGGTGGGAATACATCCGATGTTAAGGCAAACTCCACCGAGAAAACGTTTTTCAACTACAGCGGTTTTAAATCCCAGTTGCGATGCCCTGATTGCAGAAACATATCCCCCGGGTCCTGTTCCAATTACACATACGTCAAATTCTTTTGCCATGATGAGTTCTTCTTTGGTTAGATCGTTTTATTTAAACTTTTTTTGGTTCCGTGAACCAATTCGAAAATATCTTTTTTAAATATTCAGTATCAGCACCGAAAGGTAAGGAATCTTGCTCAGATTTTTAAACTCAGGATATTCTCGTGAGGCCTGAATTTTTTAAAATTGAACATTCAGCTAAAAAATTAAAAATCTCCCTGATTTTTCCTTCTGAAATAATCTTTAGTTGCCTCAATAACTTTGGGAGCCAGTAAAATCGTGCCAATCATGGTGGGAATAGCCATCATGGCAAACATGCCGTCAATCAGGTTTACCACCATATCGATGGTTGTGATCGATCCCAGAAAAATGGTGAAAATGTAAAAATAATTGAAGTAGTGTTTTTTATCAGCACCCGCTAAAAAGTTCAGGCATTTTGTGCCGTAGTAAGAATAGGTAAACATTGTGGTGATGCTGAAAATGAACACGCAAATAATGAGCAGATAAAGGCCAATACCCGGAATTCCGGTTTGAAAGGCCACGGCCGTCATGGTAATGCCATCAATTTCGGGATTTAACCAGGCGCCGGTCATCAGCAGGGCCATGGCCGTCATTGTACAGATCAGAAGTGTGTCGATGGCGGGCTCCAGCATTCCTACCAGCCCCTCACGAACAGGTTCGCGGGTTTTTGCTGCTCCGTGCGCCATTGCCTCGGTTCCGATTCCCGCCTCATTCGAAAAAGCTCCCCGGCGGATTCCCATCGAAATCATATATCCGAGCGCGCCTCCAAAAGCAGATTCGTGGCTGGCATAAGCTCCCTGAAAAGCATCCGTAAAAATCAACGCCAAATAAGCAGGTGCATCAGCTATATTGATGATGATGATATATACTACGGTGAAAATATAAATCAACACCATAAGGGGTACCAGGCGGGCAGCAACATGGCCAATGCGCTTAATTCCGCCAAAAATCACAAGCGAAACCAAAAAAACCAATACCACACCCATAATCATATCGGAGAGCCGGAAACCGGTATCGGTGATAAATGATCCGGACAAAATCATGATATCGTAACCAAGCAAGGCATTTTCGGCAAGAAGTGTGTCCCGGACGATCTGGGTCAACTGATTGGCCTGGAAAATGGGCGTACAGCCAATTAATCCGGCAATGCTGAAAAAGATGGCCAGCGGTTTCCATTTTTTGCCAAGGCCTTCAACAATATAATACATCGGCCCTCCCTGTATTTTTCCGCTTGTATCCTTTCCGCGATACATGATAGAAAGCGTACAGGTAAAAAATTTGGTGGCCATACCTACAATCGCCGTAATCCACATCCAGAAAATAGCGCCGGGGCCGCCGAGGCCAAGAGCAATAGCCACCCCGCTGATGTTACCCATACCCACCGTAGCTGCCAGCGTGCTCGACAGCGCCTGGAAATGGTTGATATCACCCGGAGCATTCGGGTCCTCGTACTTCCCTGAAAGCACCTGGATTCCGTGTCTGAAGTTGCGATATGGCAGAAACCGGCTGTAGAAAAGAAAAAAGATACCGCCGCCTACAAGAAGCACAAGAAGCGGTGTGCCCCAAGCATAATTAGCAAAAGCTACAATAATCTGTTCTAATAGTTCCAGAGTCTGCCTCGCAGGTGTGTTTCGTTGAATATTATTTTATCAGGACGGTTAACCCGGATATATTACAGAGAATAAGTTTCCGCTGCCATTTTATCTTCGCCTTGGTGAGATATCCGGGTTAGCAAATAAACCGCTCCCATGATAATTATTATCCCTGTAGTAATGCAAACCGGAATTCAATCCGGATTATGCCATTTTTTGCCGAATCGTATCGGTTCGGGTGTAGTGTGCATAGTCGAGCAGCGGCGGTTCAATTCCGCTATTCTTCAAAATCAGTGCGATTTGTGCCCGGTGGTGTTGTCCGTGAATAATGAGATGATTGCAAATTTCCCAGACAGAGTTGTAATAATTCACACCTTTCGAACTTTTATATTTGATCAATTTATCCAGATCCACTTCATGGTCTCCCACAAGATCGATCCAGGCTTGATTCGCTTTTTTCGCTTTTCTTTTTAGTTCTTTGATATCATAATTTGTCCATATATCAAGATCTCCATCAGCAGAAATCTCTACTACACGTGAAAACCAGATCTTTTGAGCATTTATGACATGTGAGATCAAAGAAACACATGCCTCTTGTTCCTTAAAGGGAATGTTCTCCGTGAAAACATCCACCAGTTTGCGTGTGCTCCAAAGATCAAATACAAAAAGTTGTTGCAATTTTTGTCTTTCGTCCATATTACTTTTTTTAAAGCATTAATAATTTACATGTTAGATAGCCAAGTTATAATAGCGCGCAATACCGCTTAAAATAAACTGAACACTGATAGCAAGGGCAATGAAGCCCATTAACCGTGTCATCACGTTTAAACCGGTTGGCCCGATATATTTGGCAGAAATGGGTGCAAGCCGCAAAATACCATATGTTAATAATGACACAAGTAAAACAGCAACACCGTTAATCAGATAATCCACAAAACCATCAGCCTGTGTTGCAAAACCGATCACAACTGCAATGCTGCCCGGACCGGACAACAGAGGTAATGCAAGCGGGCTGAAAGATATATCCTCTTTTTCCTGAGCGGCAGCTTTATCTTCATCAGTTAGCTTTTTACCACCTGTTTCAGGATTCAGCATCGAATATGCAGCTCTCATGATAATCAATCCTCCCGCAATTCGAATGCCTGCAAGTGAAATTCCAAAAAAACTTAGAATAAAAGTGCCTATTAATAAAAATGTGATAAGCACACCGAACATGTACACACTGGCTCGTTTGGCTGTTTTAATTCTCTCTTTTTCATTAAACCGTTCTGTTAACGACAGAAATATCGGCATGGCCGCCAGTGGGTTCACCACCGAAAAAAGAGAAGAAAAGCTTGCAAACATCAGTGCTGCCACTCCAATGATAGCAACAGAATGCTCGGGCACCATCTCCACAAATAATTCAATCATACCCTGAAAGATAGAGATGATTTTATCAATTTTGAATGGGAATTTTGACCTGAATGTTCAAGAAAATAAATTTGTATTTTTTATGCTTCACAAGTCAAAAACCGATCTTAAAAATGAATACAAAACACGTACTGCAGCAAACCGAATCCATTATTAACGGTCCCGGAACCAAAACAGAAAAACTTCAATCAATATGTGAACTGCTCGACAGCAGCGTTGATGTGTTCGACTGGACAGGATTTTACCTGGTTGCCCCGGATGAAGAGCGGATGCTGGAACTGGGGCCATACGTTGGCGAACCTACCGACCATACCAAAATTCCTTTTGGCACCGGCATTTGCGGACAGGCTGCAGAAACACTGGATACTTTTGTGGTTCAAGACGTAAGCCAGGCAGACAATTACCTTGCCTGCAGTGTAGATGTTAAATCAGAAATTGTTGTGCCCATTATGAAGGAGGGTGAATTTGTAGGTGAGCTGGATATCGATTCGCATACCTTGAAAGCCATTACTCCCGAATTGAAGGAACTTTGCGAAGAGATCTGCCAAAAGCTGGAAAAGATTTTTTAAAAGCTTGCCAATCAATTAACCGACTTAGCATGTTTGAGCTATTGAAACGATAACTACTGTCATGTCACGCTTAAATCTTCGTAAAAAACCCGCAATGTTTCCTTATTATCATTGGCAGCATTTATAAAAATAATGTGGTTTTTGAAGAAAAACATTGCGGGTTTCACCCGTCATTTTATGGTTGACATGACACTACGCCTAAACAAGGTATAGCCAAATACAATTCGAAAATTCATTTTGCCATAAAGGGAACGCTCCGAATCAATTATTGATTGAAAAAATTTTTACAACCACTTACCAAACGTATCTTTTGTTCGTTCGTCAAAAGGATAAAATAATTTACTGAACTTCAGAATTAACATTCTTCACACCGTTATTCTTATTTTTGTGAACTTTTTTAATACCCGTTTTATCAAATCAAAAATTTTATTCCATTGAAACAAAAAGTATCAATATTCATCCCGTTAGTGCTGCTTGGTGTTTTGCTAATTGCTTCCTGTGGCAGAAACGATTCTCAATCCGATCAACCCGGTGGCCCGGGAGGATTTGGCGGTGCTGGGGGGCAGGAGACCAGCGTTGAAGTCATACCGGTTCAAACCGGCACCATTGCCGATCAGGTGAGTTCTTTTGGAACAATAAGGGCAAAAGATATCGTCGTAATCACACCGCAGGTATCAAACCGCGTTACAAGAATTCATGTTGATCTTGGTGATGAAGTAGCTCCGGGTGATGTGATGGCTGAAATTAATGACGTTCCTTTCAAAGATGCCGTCGAGCAGTCAAGAGCACAAATCCGCCAGGCACGAGCCACCCTTGAACGCGACAGCACACAGTTAAACCGGCAGCGCGAATTGTTTGAAAGAGATTTGATCAGCCGCTCCGAGTACGATGATTTCCGCACACAATATTTGAACAGCCTTGCCCAGTACGAATCGGCACGTGCTGCACTTACCCAAAACCTCGAAAACCTGGAAAACACGAAAATCACATCCCCGGTTTACGGCGTGGTACTCAGCCGGTCAATAGCTGAAGGTGATGTGGCAACAACCGGCCAGGCGGCATTTGAAGTTGCCAACCTAACAGGTTTTGAAACCAGAGTTTTTCTGCCTATGCAGGATTGGGAAGCTGTTCAGGTAGGCCAGGAAGTTTCCATGTCGCTGTCGAGCAGGGGAAGTGAAATAGCCACCGGTGTTGTATCACGAAAAAGCCCTCAATTAAATTCCACAACGGGGCTGGGTGAAATTGTTATCACACTGACGGAGGCGGGTAGTTCTATCCATCAGGGCGCACTGGTTCAAAATCGCATTATCCTGGAAACCAGGGATGACGTGGTTGTAATTCCCCGATCTGCCATTGTTGAGACGGTAGATACCTACATAGAACCGGAAACCGGAACCATAGAACTTGAGCGAACTTATTCTGCCTTTATCTCCCAGGGCGATACGGTAGCCGTGAGAAGAGATCTCGTTTTAGGAATTGAACAAGGAGACAGAATTGAAGTGGTTGATGGCCTATTTCCCGGCGACGGCCTGATTGTAACCGGCCAGAGCAATCTTGAAGATGGCGGTAAAATACGTGTTGCCGGAAGCCGGCCCGATTCACCTTCAGACAGCCGTGCTGACCGCATGCAAAATATCACTCCCGAACAGGCACAGCAGATGAGAGAACAAAATCAGCGCCAAGGGCAGGGACAGGGACGCGGCCAGCAATCTCGTCAATCCGGCAGTAATTGATAAATCAGATCTGAATGAAAAATCTCCCTAAACTCGCAGTTTCCCGCCCGATTACCTTTATGATGATCAGTATTATTCTGATCGGTTTCGGGCTTTACGGATTGAACAATCTGCGGCTCAACCTCTATCCGGACGTTTCTTTCCCGACAATTACGGTGTACAGCACCTACGAAGGTGTTGCGCCCGAAGACATCGAAACACTGGTTACCCGGCAAATCGAAGAACAGGTTGGCAGTATTTCGGGTGTCCGCCGGGTTAGATCTCTCTCCAGCCAGGGCGCTTCCGTAGTAAAATTGAATTTCAACTGGGGCACAGACCTGTTTGTAGCCGAAACAGAAGTGAGAAAACGGCTTGATATGATCCGCCGCGCCCTGCCTGATGACATAGACCAGCCCATCGTTTTCTCGTACGACCCCAATGATGAACCGGTTCTTGTTCTCGCCCTTACATCAAACACACGAAGCCCCCGCGATCTGCGAACACTGGCTACACGGCAAATTGAACAGCGCTTAGAACGAATTGAAGGAATAGCTTCTGCTGAAACCGCCGGAGGATTTGATCGCCAGATTAATGTGCGCCTCAGTAACGCCCAGATGCGTGCCTACAACCTGGATATTGAAGCAGTCTCAAACAGGCTGAGCCAGGAAAATGTGCAAGTCCCGGCCGGTGAACTCACCGAGGGAGAAACCGTTTTTTCACTCCGGACAATTGGTGATTTCCGGAATATTGAGCAGATCCGGAACAGTATTGTGTCCGTTACTGACGACGGAAACCCGATTTACCTAAAAGATGTGGCCTGGGTTGAGGATGGAATTAGCCAGCCAATCGGCAATGTGCGTGTGCAAGGCAATGATGGTGTCATTTTAAATGTCTACAAAACAAGTGACAGCAACATTGTGAATGCTGCCGGCGGTGTGACGGATGCGTTGGACGGCATCCGGGCTGTACTTCCATCAGATGTTAGCCTTGAGGTACTGACCAACCGTGCTGATTTCATCAGCATGTCCATACAAAACCTTGTTTACACAGGCCTGCAAGCCGTGGTTCTGGTTATCATCATGCTGCTGCTGTTCCTGAGAAGCGGGCGTTCATCTTTGATTGTGGCCATCACCATTCCCATCTCCATCATCGCCACATTCAGCATTATGGATTTTTCCAATGTCAGCCTCAACATTATTTCGTTGTCCGGGCTCACACTGGCAGTGGGGCTTGTGGTTGATAATGCAGTGGTTGTGCTCGAAAACATCTTCCGATTCAAAGAAGATGGCCACGACGGTAAAAACTCTGCCACATCGGGTGCGCAGGAAGTGGCTACCCCGGTAATTGTTTCTACACTAACCACACTCGTCGTATTTCTGCCCATACTTTTTGTACCGGGTATCGCCGGGCTTCTGTTCCGCGATATGGCACTCACCATTTCGTTTGCACTGATCATCTCCGTGCTGGTTGCCATCACCCTCATTCCGGTGTTAAGCTCCCGGTTTTTTGAAGCAGAATTAATTCAGGCCGACAAGAAAGATCCTGCCAGAAATCTGCTCCACAAAATTCTGGTTTGGAGACGCCAAAATGTATTTACAAGAATTTTATCTATTCCGCTGTTTCTGATTTACCTGGTTACTTGGCCGTTTTTAAAACTGTATGCCCTGACTGCCAAGCATGTAAAATCTTTCTTTTCCGATCGACTGGGCCCCTGGCTCGGCAGGCAGTTCGACCGGCTCGAAAACGGCTACAAAAAAGTTCTGGATAAAGCATTGAACAAAAGCGGCTGGGTGATTGCCGGCGCTTTTGGTTTGCTCTTTGCCTCGCTCCCGATCTTTTATCTGCTTGGAGGTGAATTCTTCCCGCAGGTTGATGAAAACTTCATCATCCTGGACATTCAGCGTGAACCCGGCGTCAGCCTAATGGAGCTTGAGCGCACCATCATCCAGGTTGAAAATATTGTGCGCGAAGAAGTGCCGGAAGTCCGGTTGGTCGTATCAGATTATGGTGATAAAATCGGTATCGAAGGCGCTGACAATCCCGGCGGAAATCATGGACGGGTGCGGGTTGAACTGGTTCCGGTATCCGACCGGCCAAGAAGCCAGATGGAAATTTCATCTGCAATTTTAGAGCGTCTGCAATTTATTCCGGGAGCCAATATCCGCGAAGTTCACGAAGATCCGCTGAGCCCGGACGGAGAAACCGGCCTGATTGTACAAATTTATGGATTTGATCAGGAAGTAAAACAAGTACTGGCCAATGCGGCTATGGAAAACATGCGCAATATCGAGGGAATCGTAAGTGTTTTCAGTTCGGCTGACCAGGGCCGGCCCGAGCTACGGGTTGAAATGGATCGAGAGCGTATTGCACGAGTTGGGATGTCTACTGCTCAGGTAGCTACTGCCCTCAGCAATTCCGTTCAGGGATCTGTTGCCACTACTTTTGTGGATCAGGGTCTGGAATTTGAGGTACTCGTAGAGGTAGATCCAATCGACCGGGCACAATCCACAGCTCTTCAGGATCTCCAGATCCGAACTCCGTCAGGCGACTGGATGCCGCTTAAAAACCTTGCCCGGATAGAACGCTACACCGGCCCTTCAAACATCCTGCGGGTAAACCAGGAACGAATGGTTGAAGTGGAAGCCGATCTTGGCAACCTGGACCTGAGAACAGCTACCGAACTTGTGAATAATCAACTGGCATCAATTGATTGGCCCGAAGGTTACCGGTATGAAATTGGCGGTTCAGCAGAAGAGCAGCAGGAATCGTTCTACTTTTTAATGATCGCATTCATTATTGCAGGAATTTTAACCTACATGGTGATGGCATCGCAGTTTGAAAGCCTTGTGGAGCCGTTCATTATCATCGTTACCATACCTCTTGCATTGACCGGTGTTCTGATGATGCTATGGTTCACCTCAACCCCGGTGAGTGTTACAGCAATGGTTGGCCTGGTTCTCCTTACCGGTATTGTGGTAAATAACGGCATCGTGATGATTGATTACATCAAAATACTGCAATCACGCGGACAGGAACGCCATACAGCCATTGTGAATGGCGCCGGAAGAAGGCTGCGGCCTATTTTAATGACGGCATTTACCACTATCCTCGCGATGGTTCCGCTGGCCCTTCAGCTTGGCGCCGGTGCTGAAACCTGGAGCCCGATGGCACGGTCGGTTATTGGCGGGTTGTTTATGTCTACACTGCTGATGTTGTTTGCCGTGCCTTGCATGTACTATGTAATCAACAGTTTTGTGGAAAAAGTTGGCTTTGATGCCGTTCACAAAGAAGATCCGCTGAAAGCCTGAGGTATGAAAGTGAAAAAATCTAAACCGGTTCGATCATGAAAAAAATTACCATCACCGAAAAAATTCTGAAACGCCCCGTTACAGCGATGATGATGTCGCTTTTGGTGATAGGATTTGGCCTGTTTTCACTTACAAATTTGAAAGTAACGCTTTATCCAACGTTCAATATCCCGGTGATGGGAATCTCGGTAAACTACTCGAATGTTGCTCCCGACGATATGCTGAGGCTTGTGGTGGAACCCATTGAGGGAGCAGTGATGGGAGTTGAAGGTGTGGAATCGCTCGATTCTAATGTGCGCCAGGGCGGGGCATTTCTGATACTTCGCCTTCAGCCGGGTACTGACATCATGGTTACAGAGCAGAAAGTGCGTGAAGCTGTTGAGCGCATCCGCCCTATTTTGCCTGATGAAGCCAATGAACCGTTCATCTTCCAGTTTGATCCGGATCGTGCACCGGTGATGCGAGTAAGTGTAGAGTCAGACGTTATGGGGCTTGATGAACTCAGACAGCTTTCTGTTGAATTTATCGAACCCAGGTTTGAACGGATACACGGCGTAGCCTCTGCAGAAACCCAGGGAGGCCTTACCCGGAATATTTATGTGGACCTTTTCCCGGAGGCACTGGCTCAGCACAACCTTCTGCCAAGCCAGGTGATTAATGCCATCCGGAGCAACAATGTACAGCAGCCCGTAGGCAGCCTGATTGCCGACCGCACAAGCTTCAGCATCCGGGCAGAATCTATGTATAAAAATGTTGAAGAAATTCAACAAACCGTAGTTTCTATGGTTGATGATGTGCCGATACGTGTGCGCGATGTTGCACTCGTTCGGGATGATTATGAGGAAATCCGGAATCTCGTTGAAATTAACGGACGCAACAGTGTTACCGTAGAAGTTCAGAAACAATCTGATGCCAATACCCTTGATGTTACCCACCAGGTAATTGCCACCATGCAGGAGTTTCAGCCAAACCTGCCATCCAGTGTTACTATGCAGGTTTTGAGCAACGAAGGCCAGTTTATCGAAGACTCCATCAGTAATCTTGCACAATCGGCCTTAATTGCCCTTACGGTGGTGGTCATCATTCTGCTCCTGTTTATGGGCGGCTGGAGAATTGCCTTTGTTGTGGCCATGAGTATTCCGGTTAGCCTCACAGCCACATTTGCTGCCATGTACGCTCTTGATATCACCCTGAACATCATCTCAATTACAGGGCTTGCACTTGCCATTGGTCTGCTGGTGGATAATTCCATTGTGGTTTCTGAAAGCATTGCTAACCAGCTCGAAAAAGGGAAGTCCCGTTTCCAGGCTGCATTAGACGGCACCAATGAAGTTGGAGGCGCGCTGCTGGGTGCTACACTAACCACAATGGCTGTGTTCATCCCAATACTCGGCCTTACCGGTTTTGCAGGCACAGTGGCAAGAGACCTTGCTCTGACCATCACGATTTCCATCGCTTTTTCATTCCTGGCTTCAATCATTCTCATCCCGGTTCTCGCTTCAATTTTACTGCAACGGGAACAGTTTTTGAAAAGAAATTATACTCTGAGCTGGATCAAGTCTCTTGAGGATAATTACATTGGAATTCTTGAATGGGTACTTGCCAGAAAATACATCGTGGCTATTGGAGTTATTGGAATCATCGTAGGCGCCAACTACCTGTTCGGAACAATTCCAAAAGAATTTTTCCCTGAAACAGACGAAGGCCAGTTTGATCTGCGTGTGGAACTGCCAGCAGGAACAAATCTCGCCACAACGGCAACTTTTCTGCGGGAATATACTCAGCGTTTACTCGAAGAACCCGAAGTAGAAACCGTTATAACCAACATTGGAAGGCGCGGCCGGAGTACGCTGACCAATGCCGGCACACTTAGCATCACTCTTGTTGATGAAAGCCGGCGTGATGAAGTAACAGCCGAACTCGCCAGCCGCTACCAGAGGCTTCTTGAAACGGATGATGACATCAATATAGAAATTGCCAACCTGGGCGGAGGCGGTGGCATCCCCACAGGACGCGGCTGGGCAGGCCGGGGAATACGAATCAGCCTTATAGGTCCGGATGTTGAAGTTCTGCAAAGGCTTACGCTGCAAATAGAAGAGGCCTTGATCGATGACCCTGAGGTTCTATCAGTCAGTAATCCGCGAACCAGGCCGGGGCCGGAACTGGTTTACGAACTGGATCGCCACAGAATCAGCCGAACAGGTATCGCTTCAACCAGCATTGCTTCAGAGCTTGGATCTCAGGCACGCGGCAACCGGGCAGGCTTTTTCCGTGAGGAAGGCCGGGAAATACCCATCCAGGTGCGTAATGTCCGCAGTCAGTTCCAAAACCGTGAAGATCTTTTTGCGCTTGAGCTAGCCCAGGTAGATGACCAGCGCATACCTGTTTTAGGATTGGGCCAGTTTCAACTGCAGGAGGGATTGAACAGAATTCAACGGCGTGACAGAGAAACCCTGCTTGATGTCAGTATCATGGTTCGCGGCGATATGGAAGTATACCAGGAACGGCTTACCGATTTTCTGGATAATGAATTTATTATGCCCGATGGTTACAGGTATGAATTTGCCGGTTCGGTATTTGCACAACAAGAGAGCGGTGCTGAAATTCTGGTTGCCCTTTTCTTTGCCCTGCTGCTGACTTATATGGTGATGGCATCCCTGTTCGAGAATCTTCGCGATCCGTTTATTGTAATGTTTTCGGTGCCGCTTGCATTTTTCGGCTCTCTGTTATTTCTCTTCATCACCAATACACCTTTGAGTGTACCTGCATATATCGGAATTGTAATTCTGATTGGAATTGTGGTGAACAACGGTATTGTTCTGCTCGATTATATCCATCAGAACACGCGCGATAAAGAAGGAGAAATTGATTATCTGGAAAAATTTCTCGAAGCCTGTAAACGCCGGATGCGGCCAATTCTGTTAACTGCATTGACAACCATCTGCTCCATGATTCCACTTGCCCTGGAAATCGGGGCCGGCTCAGAAACCTGGAGCCCGCTGGCCCGTTCGGTAATCGGCGGCCTTGCCTTTGCCACAATTCTGACACTGTTTGTAGTGCCTGCTGTTGTCATCGGTATCTCCAAGAAAAGAAGAAGCACCATCAAAAAAGCCCTGAGCAGTTAAACTGCCGGTTCAGTTTTTTGAAAAAATCCTCAGAACAAAAACTCAATCTGGCGCAAGCAGCCTGTACTGAGCGGAGTCGAACGTATCCGCTTGTGCCTTTGATGATAGTTTTACACAAGACTTAATCAAACAACCTGCCAGAGTGCCGTGCTTCTCGGCTCCTGGCAGAGTTGTGAACCATCGAAAAGGCCAAATTCACATGTTTAAGGCTGTTTGCAAACAGTGGATGTGACTGAAGTGGAACTGCGAAGATTGGCACGAGCCCCTGGGGACAGGCACCAATAGCACAAGCGACAATGGCACAAGCGGACGCTTGCGCCAGTCAGTGCAAGGCAGATAATCACCGGTTTATTGATTCTGCTTTTTACCGGCCAACGATCATATCAGAATGGGTTTTTAGTTTTCTGCCGGCAAGAGATTCCTGCACGTTAAAAATGTGGTCGCCGATTTTTTCAAGCCGAGTAATGAAATCAAGAAATACGACTCCGGCTTGTGTTGTATACACTCCCTGCTCAAGGCGCCGATAATGCATTTCTTTCATCTTATCACGGGTTTCATTTATTTCATTTTCGAGCTCAATGGCTGACTCAAGGTCAACATTACCGTTCGATAATTCCATATTTTCGCGCATCAGCTTAATTGCACTCAATATTACATCCAGATATTCACTTATCTCCATAATGGCATCTTTCGGCAGGGCAACCTCCAAGTCCATCATATCTTCAAACGTTTTTGACATTTGATAGTAAAGGTCTCCAATTCTCTCCAGATCGTTCACAATACTGTGCATAGACCGTATTCGCCGGGTTGCCTGATCAGACAGGGTTGTCGAAGAAATTCGGGTCAGATAATCAGAAACTTCCAATTCAATATTATCGGTAATCTGTTCCCGCTTTTCGATTTTCTTTAAAAACTTCTCCTGCTTTTTTTGCTTTTTAAAGAACAGCCCGGAAAAACTGTAATGCATTTTTTCGATCAGTTTGGCAAAAAGCTCTATCTCTTTGTGTGCCTGCGCAATGGAAAGTTCGGGAGACGACATCAACCCGCCGGAAATGTACTGCAGGCGGAACGCTTTGTCTGATGTTTCATCTTCTTTTTGGATACGCTCGACAAACCGGATAATTGCCGGCACAAACCCAAAAAGCAGGAGTACATTCAGAATATTGAATGTGGTGTGGAACAGAGAAATACCAAGTGTAGCAGCAGCACGTGCCTCCGGTGTATCATCAAACATGGAGCCAACATCCGGGATAAAGTTCTGCATAATGTAATCGATGCCAATCAAAAAGGGATTGATAAGCATAATCATCCATAAAACCCCGAAGGCATTGAAAATGAAATGGAACCTGGCTGCGCGTTTGGCGTGAACATTTCCGATAAGTGCTGCGATATTTGCTGTAACGGTTGTCCCGATATTTTCACCCAAAATCATGGCGGCGGCAATGGGAAAGTTAATCCATCCCTGGAAAAGCATAACCAGCGTAATGGCTGTGGCAGCAGAAGAAGATTGGGTGATAAGCGTAAGCAGGGTTCCGACTAATACGAAAATCAGCAGCGAGGCAAACCCAAAGCCGGTGAAGGAATCCAGGAAAGCAAACATTTCCGGATTTTCCTGAATGTTTGGTACTGCATCTTTGATGAATTCAAGGCCGATAAACAGTATACCGAATCCAATCATAGCCTCAGCAAGATTTCTTAGCTTTTCTTTGCCAAAGAAAAGAAACGGAAAGAACAGGCCGATTAAGCTGACTGCAATCGGGGTAATTTGCATCTGGAATCCAAATATGGAAACCATCCAGGCAGTTACCGTGGTTCCGATATTAGCTCCCATAATCACACCGGTAGATTCGATAAATGTGATAAGCCCGGCATTCACAAAACTTACCACCATCACGGTTGTGGTAGTTGAGGATTGTGTGATGGTTGTGGCGCCAAAACCCGTCAAAATTCCCCGGAACCGGCTGGTGGTCATCCCCTTCAGAATTGCCCTCAACTTGCTGCCTGCAACTTTCTGCAATCCATCACTGAAGATTTTCATTCCAAAAATGAAAATCCCCAAAGCCCCAATCAGTTGTAAAAAATCAAATAATGTATAGGACATCTATAGACAATCAAATAAAGGCAGGTCGAATAACGGCTAATTGGTTTTCAATATCGGCATATTTCTTCTTTGTTACCAAATCTTAAAAACTCTGCACTTCGTGTTTTTACAAAAATACTGTTTTTTTCATCAACTTCGAACTGAGAGCGGTACCAATATTTTTTTAATCAGTGCGAGCTAAAGCTGATTAGAATATTTATAAAGGTGAACCTAATTACTCTGCAGATTTATTCTTTTGGAGTGAACTAAAGCTGATCATTCAAAGTATTTCACACCGGTGGCAGAATAAATTATCATAACCGGCTGCCTCGTAATAAAATACATTTCTCCCTTCATCACCCGGCTTCGATAATCAAGTCATCTGATAACATTCGCGTCATGATTTAATAACATTCACATTATTAAAACTTAACACTGTTGGGGTTTCTTGTAACTGTGTTTAACACGCTAAAATAAAATTTACTTACCTCAGACAGAAAATATAATGTGTATGAGAATGAACATTGACAAACTAATCGCATGTCTGCTGATTCTGGTAACAGTATTGGCAGTAGAAAACGCAACAGCCCAGCAAACACAAAGCAGGGAATCAAATACACCGAATGAATTAAACCGAATGACTTACCTCAGCACCTCGGTGATTCAGAATACTCCATCAAATAGTGATGAACGAAGTGAAACCATAACCGGACGTGTTACCGACTCCCAAACCGGTGAGCCGCTTCCCGGTGTTAATATCATCATTCAGGGAACATCAACAGGAACAAGTACAGATGCTGATGGTGCCTTTAGACTGAATGTTGATGATACAGATATCACACTTTTTGTGACTTATATAGGATATCATCAAAAAGAAGTTGAGGTATCTGGCAGAAGTAATATTGAAATAGTGCTTGAATCGGCAGTTATTGCCGGTGACGAGTTGGTGGTTGTTGGGTATGGGGCAATGCAACGGAGTGATATCACTGGTTCTGTCTCATCGATCAACAGAAGGGATATTACAGAAATCGGATCATACTCAATGGATAATGTTCTTCAAGGACGAGCCCCCGGACTTAATATATCAGCAAGTGGGTTCAGACCTGGAGAAACTTCTTCGATTAGAATTCGAGGCACAAGATCACTAACTGCGAGCAATGAGCCATTAGTAGTTATGGATGGCATACCAATAGAAGGCGGACTGATGGAACTTAATCCAAGTGATGTAGAATCTGTAGAAATACTTAAAGATGCATCAGCAACAGCCATCTATGGTTCCAGGGGCGCAAATGGTGTCATTTTGATAAGTACCCGTCAAGGATTAGATGGGTTTCAAGTTGAATATCAAGGGCATGCAGGACCGCAATGGGTTAGTAATCGATTGGATATGATGGATGCAGAATCCTATGCTCAATTTGCAAGGGATGCCTACATAGCTCGTGATGTGATTGAAAACGGAAGGTCTTTTGAAGAAGTAGCACCCCCGTCGGATGAACAGATTTTTGATTCGTGGGCATTAGCTTCTTTACGAGACGGAAGCTCAACAGATTATCAGGATTTAATTTTTGGTAGAGGATTTCAGCAGATGCATCAATTAAGTTTGAGGGGGGGTACACAATCTACAAGATATAGCATATCAGGAACTCTTGATGAACATTTATCTCCAGTTCAAAATAATGATTATCGTAGAATAAGCGGTAGGATTAATTTAGATCATGCAATTTCTCAAAGAGTTCGTTTTGGAGTGAACACACATATAAGTAACAGTTTGCGCCATGCATCAGTAAGTTTTGCATCAGTGTTGAGAAACTCTCCAATGACGAATCCATTTGATGCAGACGGAAATATTAGAATGTTTGACGACTTAGGGGATCGAAATCCAATATTCGACATGCAAAGAGATAATAACTTAGATCAAAGAGAAAGAACCCGTGTAATTGCTTCTGTTTACTCGGAGATCGAAGTAATTCCGAATCGATTAGAGTATAGGTTGATGTTCTCACCAGATTTCCGTTTCAGAAATGATGGTCAGTATCAAAGAGATGAGCCATTTTCAACAGCAAGAGTAAATGAAAGAAGAAGCACAAATCTGTTGTATGAAAACCAGCTTAGATATACAGAGACATTATCAGGGCTGCACAGGTTCGATGTGACAGCTATGGCAAGCTATCAAACATTCGATGCACGATCATCAAGAATTGATGTGTCAGGATTACCCTATGAACACCAATTATACCATAATGTTGGAAGTGCTGAAAGAATTGATTTGTATTCATCCAGCTTAAGTGAATGGAAATTAGCTTCTTATATGTTGCGCACAAATTATGTTTATGATAACAGATACATCTTTACACTAACAGGTAGAGTAGACGGTTCTTCAAGACTGGCAGAAGGCAATGAATATGGTTTTTTTCCCTCCGGTGCCATTGCCTGGAATATTACTAACGAGTCCTTTATGCAGCAGCAAGATTTTTTCAGCAACCTGAGACTAAGATTTAGTATAGGTGAAGTTGGTAATACAGCTATTTCTCCATTCCAAACTCAAGGTCAATTAAGTTTAAATACGAATGGATATGCATTCAGTGATGAGGCAATAACATATTTCGAGCATGGTGATATACCAAATCCAGATCTATCCTGGGAACGTAGCCGAACTTACAATTTGGGGTTAGATTGGGGTATAATGAATGATCGAATTGAAGGAACTTTAGAAGTATATCAAACAGATACATTTGATTTACTAATGCAACGTCAACTTCCATTCACATCAGGATATACAAGTACTCTTGAAAATGTTGGAGAAACTCAAAATCGAGGATTTGATTTCAGTTTAAGCTCAGTTAATGTGCACACACAAAATTTTATGTGGCAAACTGATTTTAATATATCATATAACCGTAATGAAATTGTCAGTTTGTATGGAGGGTTTGAAGACGATCCTGGTAGTGGTTGGTTTATTGGTGAGCCAATTAGTGTAATTTGGTATTGGGATTGGGATGGAATTTGGCAAATGGATGAAGCCGAAGAAGCAGCCAGGTATGGTGCATTACCTGGAGATGTTAGATTTGTTGATCAAAATAATGATGGTGTTATTGATGATGAAGATCGAATAATCAGAGGCGACCCATTTCCAAATTGGATTGGAGGGTTAACGAATAGAGTTTCATTCAGAAATCTTGATTTTTCGATTTTTGTTTATGCCTCATTAGGGTCCATGCATCATACACGAATGTATTCCAATTCTTGGAACGACCCACTTTCACTCCAGTTTGTTGCAGCTCAATTTAATCAGATCAATGTGGACTACTGGATGCCTGATAATCCTTCGAATCAATATGAACGACCTCGTTTTGATTCGCAAACACGAACTAATATTCAAGCATATCATGATAGTTCATTCTTGCGTGTAAGAAATATTCAGATGGGTTATTCTTTGCCAGATAGATTTTTATCAAGAATTGGACTTAGGGAAGCCAGAATATATATGATGGTAGAAAACCCATTAACAATTACAAATTTCCCAGGTTATGACCCAGAGGGGGCAAGAAGTTTTGACCATCCAAATTACACAACTGTCTTTGGTGGCTTGCAACTCTCACTCTAAGTTGCACTGACAAATAACTAATAAAAAATTAATAACATAAAAACAAATTGAATAATGAATAAATTAAAGATATTAATTGGCTTAATTATTTTAGGAGTATTTATCCAAAGCTGTGATCTAAGCGAATCAATGAGGTCTGGCATTACAGCCGATGAATTTTATTCAACAGAGGCAGGGCTTTACGATTTGACTGTGGCTATGTATGAGCCCCTGCGACAATATTATGCTGAAGTAAGGCCGGGATTCATCATGACTTCTAAGGGTACTGACCTTTTTACATATGGTACCGGTGCCAGGCCTTATTGGGCAACTTATGATGGGATTCACCCTTCTGTACAATCCATGTCAGCTAGAGGTCCTTTCCCAGTTTGGCTGCATTTTTATAGAGGTATAAATCTTGCTAATTCCGTTATTGAACGGGCAGAAGATGTGCCAGGATTATCTGAAAGCACAAAAAATATTTGGACTGCTGAAGCAAAATTTATTCGTGCACATAATTATCATATTCTTGTTCAAACATGGGGTAATATTCATTTAACTCTTGAAGAAACCACAGGTGTTGAAACTGAAGTAAATTACGCTACAGAAGAACAAGTATGGCCACATGTTATAAGTGACCTTGAGTTTGCAGTTGCAAATTTACCGGCTGAACAGAATGAAATTGGCAGAGCTACATCAGGAGCGGCCAAACATTTATTAGCGCGTGTTCATTTAATTCAGCAAAATTGGGATGAGGCAGCTCGTTGGTCCACAGAGTTAATACAATCTGGGAAATATAGTTTGGAGGAAAGTGTATTAGGCTTGTGGGATCCATGCACATATCGTAGAGGGAATGTTTCAGACGAGACAATTTGGGCAATGACTAAAAATCAAGATACACGTCAAGGCGATACTATACATAAATCAAGAGAATATTCATCCAGAACTCGTGGCGAAGCTGGAGTTACTGCTGATTTTGCAATTGGAACACAAGTATCCAGGCATAAACCTACTGAATTCTTTATCACTGAAGTATTTGGTAACACACGTGAACATCCAGTTAATCAGTGGAATGATGAAAGATGGCAATTATTTAAAGATGTTTGGTATTTTAATGACGAAGGAGGTTTACCTGATGGAGCCGCTGTTGGGGATACAGCGCTATACTTTACTACTACTCCCGAATGGCAGGAAATGTCAAGAGAAGAAATCAATCAAATAGAACAAGAAAGAGGAGGAGGCATTAGAATTTTCAGAATTGAAGATTATACAGATCGTTTATGGGTAAGTCTTGCATATAAGTTTAGGCATTGTGATCCAGGAGGATCTCCTATTCCACATGATGGACTTCCAGTAAGAAATGAAGTTGGTGGGGGGAATCCTGATTGGTGGGGACGGACAGTAAATATGTTCCGCCTGGCAGAAACTTATCTTATTGCATCTGAAGCTCTTATGCACCTTGGAAGAACTGATGAAGCTGCAGACTATTTCAACGCGGTTAGAAAACGTGCAGAAGTACCGGGTGAGAGTATTGCACTGATTACTCCTGACAATCTTGACATAGATGCAATTTTGGATGAAAGAGCTCGTGAATTAGTTGGTGAATGGCTAAGATGGTACGATTTAAAACGTATGGGGTCAGAGATTTTTCTGGATAGAATTCGATCTCATAATCCAGATGCAGCACCTCATGTTCAAGAACATCATATGCTTCGTCCAATTCCTCAACAGCAGATTGACAGAACCACAAACGATTTTCCGCAAAACCCCGGTTACTGATCAATAATAATTAAAATTTCTCAAGCTCTTGTTATAAAAGGGCTTGAGATCATTTAATAATATTTTACTTCAAAAATAAATTGGGTTGAATACTTTCATGACAAGTAGAAAAAAGTTTATTTCAGTTATTGCAGGTGGTTCAATTCTAAGTCCCTTTATCAGTAAAAAATTTCAAAGTGGAAACACAGAAAAGAGTTTTTATAATGTTTGCACTTATGGTGCGATTGGTGATGGAGTAACACCATCAGCCGATGCTTTTCAAAAAGCTATTGATGCTGCTGAATCACAAGGTGGTGGTATTGTTTTTATTCCTCCTGGTCAATTTATTCTTGAGAAAACGCCACTTATTGGAAGTAAAATACATTTAAGGGGAAGTGGAAGATCTACAGTGTTAATTGGAGAGAGAACTGCTGATTTTAGGGGTGCTGCATTAATCAGTAATAAAGGGCAGCAAGCCAATGTTTATGAAGGAGCGGGTGACTGGAGTATCACCGATTTGGCGATAGACAGTCCTAAAACAAATGGAATTGTTGTTACACATTCCAAAAATGTATACATCTCACATATTTATGGAATTGAAGCTTATCATCATTTTATCGATACAGCCGGGCTCAACATAATCTGTGAAAATCTGTTTTTGATAGGCCATAGTGGTACGAGCACTTTTCAAATTGATTCTCTCGGTAATGCACAAACTATTTGGGATGGAAATCAAGCCGTATCGCCTAATCTGGATGGTACACAAACAAAAAATTTAATTCTAAGAAATTCAATTATTACGGCTACAGCAGGAACTGAAGGGAGCCGTCCACGACATGACACGAGCATACATTTTCACGGTGAAGTATCCGAAGGGATGTTATTTAGTGATTTGATTCTTGGGGGTGCAGAAAATGGAATATACATGGATGACGGCCTTAGTTACAGTAATATTCAAATGACGAATGTTACATCATATAATCCGGGACGGGCCATTTGGTTTGAACCAAGTACAATACGTCAAGAACGGATCTCAATAAAGGGGTTAATTCATCAGCCTGCTGTAAAATCAAATAAACTGGATGGTTACAGGGCAATTTCCATTTATGGGTCTGATCAGCTTTCATTGAATGATATTCAACTTAAAGCACCTAATGGGTTTAATTGCCTTGAGGCTGTTGAACTTGATACCTGTACAAAAGTAAATATCACCAGATTAAATGCAGAGGCAGAATTTGGTACTTGTGTTTTGATTCGAGATCAACGGGGTACTGAAAATACCCAAAGCAGGCACATTCAGATTAGTGGTTGTATGCTTGATGGTTTTGAAACCGGAATAGAATACGTAAATAATAACAGGGGTGGAGATGTCAGGCAATCGAACAACTTCTTCATAAATGTTAATAATGATGTAAAAGGCGAGCAAATTCAATCAGTTTAATTATAAAATAAAAATAAACAATAAAATTTATTTACAATATAAATCTAATTATAAATGAACTTTCAAAAAAAAATTAAATTGTCTGTATCTATTATCCTCGTATTTTCTGGCTTTTTGATAAATGCGTTTGTAGGATTTGAAGATTCAGATCAGGTAATCATTGTTGCTCACCGCGGTGCCATGACAGAAAAACCTGAAAATACACTGATTGCATTCAGACATGCAATTACGCAGGGTGCAGATATTGTTGAAATAGATCTTTGGACCAGTTCAGATGGATATCTCTTTATTCTTCACGACCCAACGCTTGATAGAACCACTAATGGAACAGGTTATGCAACGGATTATACTATTGACGAACTACAAAATTTGGATGCCGGAAGTTGGTTCGGAGAAAGATGGACTGGAGAACGTATTCCATCGTTTAAAGAAGTTCTTCAATGGGCAACTGAAGAAGATGTTATTCTACTACTTGACCTAAAAGAACAAGGACACGAATTTGCTGAGAGAGTATCAAGAGATGTTAAAATGTATGGTATTGAGGAAAATATGATTATTGGAGTTCGCACTCCAGAACAGGCTTTAGAGTTTAAAGAACTCCTTCCAAACTCATCACAGCTTGCATTTATGCGTAGTCCTGATCTCATAGAAGAGTACGCAAGAGCCGATGTAGAAATCCTAAGACTGTGGTTAAGATGGCTTGATGAGGACCCAAGATTAGCAGAAAGAGTTCGGAATACAGGAAAAAAATTAATGATAAATGGTACAACTGGCTGCCTGGATGAAACAGAGAAAATCATGTCTTTTTTTCCTGATTGGGTATTAATTGATGATGTTGAGCAATTAAAAAATTCATTGGATAAAATTTATAACTCTTATTAAATCTCTATTTAAAAAATGAAAAAATATATAAGTAAAAATTTAGCATTTTCATTGACATTTTTTCTTTTACTTTTAACATCAACAGGTAGTATCCCAGATTCAACAGAAAAAAATATCTCTGTCTCAGAAGCGAGACATCTTGTAATAGTTGTAGATGGACTTCGCCCGGATTATGTAACTCCCGAAATTATGCCAAACGTATATGCTATGGCTCAAAATGGAGTTATTGGCAAAAATTCATATGCAGTATTTCCGTCTTTTACACGTCCTAATCGTACAGCCATACCCACAGGTGTTTACCCGCATAAACATGGCATAATTAATAATAGTATGTTGCATCCGGAACTTGATGAACCTGTACACACCGGAAACTTTGATAATATGCACATGTATGCTGAAGTCTCAGGTACACCAATTATAACTACGACTACTCTTGGTGAAATTTTGGATGATCATGGAAAGAAAATTTTGGCACTTGGTCATGGTTCCTGGCTGATGAACCACAAAAATCTTGGCAAAGGATGGAAAATGGCCGGTAACTTTTCTCAACCTGATACCACAGTTCAAGCTATACTCGAAGCTGTAGGTGAAGCACCAGCTGGTGGCAGAACTTCAGAAAGAACTGCCTGGGAAGTTGATCTTTACCTTTATGATTCATTAGGGGATTCTCCTGCCGATGTAGTCTTGTTATGGCTTGGTGAAACCGATGCAGCCGGGCATGCATTTGGAGTAGGTGCACCAGAGACACTTGATGCTGTTTCTAATGTAGATAAACATATTGGTAGAATTATTCAAAAACATGAAGAACATGGGCTTTCTGATCAGGTAAACATCTTCATTACAAGCGATCATGGGTTTACACAAAGCATTGGGAATTTCAGAATTGCAGATTATGTACGAGAAGCTGGATTAGAAGGTCAGGTTGAGTTTGTGAGAAACATGGTTTATATGCCTGATTCTGATCTGGATGAAATAAAAAGGATGGTTGAAGCATTACATCGAAGTGAAGAAGTAGGAGCAGTTTATACTCGTCCTTCCAATTCCGAAGGAGATGAAGGAGTTGTTCCGGGAACCTTATCTACAGATTTAATAATGTGGACTCATGATCGAAGTCCTGAAATAATTGCATCACCTGCATGGAACAGTGAGGCAAATGAATTTGGGTGGAAAGGTACTACAACAAGAAGTGGTACTGCCACCCATGGTTCTGACAGTCCTTTTGACATGAACATAGCTTTTGTGGCACATGGACCGGATATCAAAGAAGGTATTGTGAGTTCAGTACCTACCGGTAATGTCGATTTTACACCAACAATTCTACACTTAATGGATATTGAACCGCTAAAACAAATGGATGGTCGTATAATGAAAGAAATATTGATCAATGGGCCATCATTAGATGAAATTGAGTTTGAAGAGTTAATTTCAACTGTGTCAATAGAATACGAGGATGAATTCAAATACGAATCAGAATTAGTTCGATACCGTGTTGACTCAACATATTATATAAGAAAAGCAATTACTAACAGGTATTAATCTTTTTTTTGAATATGCCATATAAACCATAAAAGAATACTTTTTCTATGTTTTTAAATAAGATTACAACTGCTATTTGCCTGCTTTTAATATCAGTGATACATATCCCTGCTTCAGCAGATCCTTTGTTAAGTAAAGAATTCATTCTGCATAAACAACCCAAACTCGTCATCGGCCTCATCGTCGACCAAATGCGGCCCGATTATATATACCGATATTGGGATCTGTATGGTGAGGGAGGCATCAAACGGCTGGCAACAGAGGGTGCGGTTTTTCGAAATGCTTATTTCAAACACCTGCAAACCTCTACGGGTCCGGGTTACGGTACATCGATGACCGGCGCATCACCCAGCGTTCACGGATTGATTGGCAATAGCTGGTATGTACGCGAACTGGATCGCACCATCAATGTGATTGAAGCTGTGGATCATGATTTTACCGGGGTTGGATCTGAAGAAGATTATGATGGCAGAAAGTGGCCGGGCAACATGCTCACCACAACAGTGGGCGATGAGCTTTTTTTGCATACCGGTGAGAGATCAAAGTCCATTGGGATCTCCCGGAAAGACCGCGGAGCCATTCTGCCCGCAGGCCATGCCGGGCAGGCCTACTGGTACGAGAGTGCAACCGGCAATTTTATTACCTCCACTTATTTCAGGGACCAGCTGCCGGGGTGGATTGAGGAGTTCAACGACAGAAATCTGCCGCAGGAATATTTGTCCGGGTCCTGGGACCCGCTCCACCCCATAGAAGAGTACGTGCAAAGCAGGCCCGACAGCAATCCCTACGAAGGCACTTTTAGTGATTTAGAAGAGTCGGTGTTTCCGGGAGACCTATCAGCTCTGGTTAATGAGTTTGAATTGACTCCAAGTATTCTGAACCTGACACCTTTTGGCGATAAGCTGCTGATTGAACTGGCTAAAACGGCTATTGAAGCTGAGCAACTTGGCCAGCGCTCTGTGCCTGACATTTTGAACATCGGGTTAAGCGCAGCAGATGCCATCGGTCATCGATTTGGGCCTGCATCCAAGCAAGTTCAGGATTACTATTTGAGGCTCGACCGATACTTTGCCGACTTTTTTGACTATCTGGACGAAATACTTGGAATGGAAAATGTACTGATTTATCTCACTTCTGATCACGGTGCGGTCTACATACCTGAGTACCTGAGCGATTTAGGAATCCCCACCGGGCACGATGGGCTGGAAGTAGGTCCGAACGATTATATAACAGGACATATAAGTGAATTTATGAAAGAAAAGTGGGGTGAAGATTTTCTGCTGACCTACAGCAATCAGAACCTCTATCTCGATCATGCTTTTATTGAAGAAGCAGGCCTCGACCTGGAGCAGGTTCGAATCGATATTAAACGGTTTGTGCTAACTCTTGATCCGGTTGGCGGTGCCATCACTGCCGATGCATTAAACCGAAACGAGTTCAGGGAAGGGATGCGTGCCAGTGCCATGCACACGTTTCACCAAAAACGTTCGGGTGATGTTATTGTTTGGCTGGAACCACATACGCGCGGAGGATCACCCGTAGGTGGAACTGGCCACGGTACCGGCTGGGTATATGATACACACGCTCCGCTTATTTTTATGGGGCTGGATATCGAAGGCGGGGATATTTTTGAAAAAGCTTATGTGTCGGACATCGCTTCCACCGTATCCGTATTTTTAAACGCACCGTTTCCGAGTGGCAATATTGGCGACCCGCTGAATGGATTGATTTACAGAAATCAATAATCTTAGAATCTTTTTATTCCGTAGCCGGAAAACTGCCGCTCCGTAAAGCAGGCAGTATTCAAATCCCGGATGACTGCTCCATCCGGGATTTTTTTTATTCAGTACCATGATTCTCTTATATGAGATTTAAGCTAAAAGAAGTAGTTCTGTGCAAAAAGTGAACTGCGTGTTAAACGTCTTGGCAGATTACGAACTTTAGACCTTGGGTTGTCAAAGTCTTTTTTAAGGGATTTTGTCTTAAATCACTATCCTTAATTGCTTTAATTTTGCAATCCAGAGCCTGAAAATTGACTTGATTTGTGATTTAAAGTGTGACTATGAATGTGGGTGGCTGAAGCCACTTGTTTTGGAGTGCTATTTGTCCGTCAGTTAAAGCTGACGGCAAATGATAATTCTCTATTGCAGTTGGTTTAGCCAACTGTAGAGCAGAAAGTAAGATGGATTGATTGGGCTTAAGTCCCATAACCCTGGTGATAAAACCTGCCAAACGTAGAATTGTTAGATCTTTATTATCCTGTCTACTAAAGTAGCATACAAATTAGCAAGGATCTATAGCTTCTCGATCATGTCACCGGTAATCAAATAAATAATCCGCTCACAGATATTGGTTACGCGGTCTCCGGTACGTTCGAGGTTGTGTGCCACCCAGATGAGATAGGTTGCGCGGGTAATGGTTCTGGGATCTTCAATCATGATGGATATCAGCTCACGAAGTACCTGGTGATATAATTCGTCTATATCATCATCCTGGCTGTTAATCAGCCTGGCTGCTTTTTCATCCTCTTTGGCGTATGCTGCAATCGATCTTTCAACCATATCAATGGCAAGTTCGGCCATCCTTGGAATGTCGATTAACGGCTTTACCAACTCGCCATTTCCAAGCTTTTGGGTAATCTTTGCCGTACCTGATGCGTAATCACCAATTCGTTCAAGTTCGGTAATGATATTCAGAATAGCGATGATTTTTCGCAAATCGGATGCAACCGGCTGCTGTGTGGCAATAATATTGATGCATTTCTCTTCAATATTTAACCGGATATCGTTGATCTTCTGATCATTTTGGCGAACTTCTTTGGCCAATTCAAGATCTTTTTCTTTCAGTGCGGTAATTGATTGTTGAATGGCTTCAGTTACCATTCCCGACATTTTTAAAAGATCATTTTCCAGATCTTTCAGGAATTCATCAATAGCTTTTCGCATGGCTGTTTAACTTTACGATTTTATGTGTAATATTGAGATGGAAAGCAGAGCTCTTCGATATAAAACCCTATCCAAAACGTCCGGTTAAATATTCTTCTGTCTTCTTTTCTTTCGGTTTTGTGAAAATATTCCGGGTATCGCCCATTTCAACCAGGTCGCCTACATAGAAAAAAGCAGTTTTGTCGGATACCCTGGCTGCCTGCTGCATATTATGCGTTATAATGATGATTGTCACGTCATTCTTCAGTGTGTGAATTAATTCTTCGATCCGGGTGGTTGCCTGCGGGTCGAGAGAACTTGTGGGTTCGTCCATCAGCAGAACTTCCGGCTCTACGGCAAGTGCTCTCGCAATGGAGAGGCGCTGCTGCTGGCCGCCGGAAAGGCTGACACCAGAATCGTTAAGGCGGTCTTTCACCTCATCAAACAGAGCTGCTTGTGTCAGTGCTTTTTCACATACATCCTGCAGCAGTGATTTTTTCCGGATGCCAACCAGTTTAAGGCCTGCAACAACATTGTCATAAATTGACATAGTTGGAAACGGCGTCGGCTTCTGAAATACCATCCCGATTTTTCTTCGGATAATGACCGGGTTTACATCTTCATCGTAAATATTTTTGTTATCCAACAATACTTCTCCGGTAACTTTGGCAATGCGCGTCATGTCGTGCATACGGTTTAATGCCCTTAGAAACGTTGTTTTTCCGCATCCTGACGGGCCTATGAGCGCGGTCACTTTATTGTCATAAATCGGGATTGAAACATCTTTAATGCCGGTTGATTTGCCGTACATTACCGTTAGATTTTTGGTTTCCATTCGTATTTTCATATCAGAAGCCGTTGATTTCACTCCATTAAATTGAAACTCTGATGAGGTGTCAATAATGGATGTTAGAGATTTCTCTTTTGTTAAATTTTCCATCATCATTTTAATTCGTCTGAAATTTCTTTCTTGTAAGCAAACGGGCGCCAACAAAACAGACTATTACAAACAATAGCAGTACAATGGCCGCCGCCCAGCCCATGCTGTGCCACTCGCTGTAGGGGCTTATTGCCAGGCTGTAGAGCCGCTGAGGCAGTGTATCAACCGGCTCAAAAATGAAGCCAAGCCAGTTGTTTGGCAGATAATTGTTTCCGAAAGAGGTAAAAAGCAAAGGTGCAGCCTCTCCCGCAGCACGGGCAAAGCCGATCAGTATTCCCGTTACAAGTCCGGTTTTTGCGGCTGGCATCACCGTAGAAAGAACAACCCTCCATCTCGGAAGGCCAATTGCAAGCCCCGCTTCCCTGAGCGACCAGGGGATCGACATCAATGCACTTTCGGTAGTTCGCGCAATGATTGGAATCATCACAAATGCAAGGGCAACTGCACCTGCAAAGCCGGAAAAAGTGCCCATCGGCTTTACGATCAAAACGAAAGCGAACAGCCCCTTCAAAATCGCCGGCATTCCGTTTAGAGTATCGTTCATGATGCGCAGAGTGGGATTCAGCACATGATCCGGGTATTCTGAAAGCATAATTCCCGCCCCTATTCCTATTGGAACGGCAAGTGCCAGTGCCATAAAGTCTACCACCACGGTTCCCAGGATGGTATGAACCAGCCCTGTTGGCCGCCCCTGGATGGCCCGTGAGGGAGAGCCCAGTTCTTCGGTAAAAAATTCCCAGTTAATTGCGCTGATTCCGTGCACAACCACATGCACAATGATAATGATGAGCGGCAGCAGCACTAAAACCGTACTGATTATAATGATGCTCTCCATCACCTTGTCGCGGATATTTCTGTATCTCAAAGTTTTCATACCACTTTACCTGCAGTTATCGAGTATTTTCGGGTGATGTAGGCCGCGGCTAAGTTCACTACAAGTGCCAGAATAAACAGGTAGAAACCGATCAGCATCAGGCTGGATAGGTGAAGGCTCTCAACGGCTTCACGGAATTCATTCACAATTACGGAGGGCATGGTGGCTCCTGCTCCAAAAATGGAAAACGGAAGAGTGTTTTTATTTCCGATCAGCATGGCTACGGCCATGGTTTCGCCAATAGCCCGGCCAAGTGATAAAATGGCTCCTGCCAGAATTCCGCCCCGTGCATAAGGCAAAACAGCCATCCGGATCACTTCCCATCGGGTGGCTCCCAGTGCCCTGGCCGCCTCGCGCTGCTCTTTCGGCACCGACTCAATAGCGTCTTTTGTGAGAGCGGTTGTATAGGGAATGATCATCAGCGACAGAACGATGGTTGCAGTAGTCATGCCATACCCGATTGGGCTCCCCAAAATAGGAAGAAGGCCCGGAGCATTTACATCTGCCCACATGAAAATGGGCATATAAACCGCATCCCGCATCCAGGGTGCCAGGACAAAAATTCCCCAGATACCTATCACTACACTGGGCACGGCGGCAATGAGCTGCACCAGGTTATCGATGATATTTGACAGCCATTTCGGCGCATATTCTGCCGATACTACCGCTACGGCGATTGCAGGAAACAGTGAAATTGCCAAAGCTATGATGCTTGTTACCAGCGTACCGAACAAAAACGGCCAGGTACCGAATTGAAGCTGAACGGCCGGATCCCAGGTTCTGCCGCTTAAAAATTGAAAAAAACCAAATTCACGTAGTGCCTGGCTTCCTTCTCCATACAGCACCCATGCCATACCAAAAGCAAGCATAATGATAGCTGAACCCAGGAGCACAACTACCGTCATGAAAATTCTGTCGCCAAGCCAGCGGTAAATGGCATGGGTAGGTTTTTGGATCAGCTCCTTCAACGAAGCATCTTTCTCTGATTCATTCATTCGCGTATTGACATCTTTTTGATTCGCTCAAATAATACTACTTCACTTCCAATGTGCTGTTACAGCCGGATACTATTAGATTATGTTTTGTTCTTCGAGTAATTTCCGGCCTATTTCCTCTCCATTCCATTTAAGCTGCCGAATCATATCCAGGCTTCTTTCTTGTGCTGAATCCGAAATACGGGCATAACCGAGCGGCTCAGACAGTTCCTGCCCATCTGTTACAGCCCAGATAATAAACTTCACAAGCTCTTCAGCGGCTCTTCTGTTGCTGATGGCATTGTTGCTTTCGAGGTTTTCGTAAACAAGCATCCAGGCAAAACCGGCAATCGGGTAACCGTATTCGGCAGGCGTATTCGTAAATAAAATCCGGGTATCTTCCGGTAGTTCTATGTTTGCGGCCTCGGTTGTTGCTTCAAAGCTCGGCTCGATCACATTTCCGGACTGGTTGATGACATATCCGAAACTCATGTTGTTGAGAAGAGCATACGAAAGGCTGTTGTAGCCTATGGCGCCCGGAGTATTCAACACTGCACCTGCCACGCCTTCATTTCCATTTCCGCCAATTCCCGTAGGCCAGTTTACACTTGTGGCATAACCCACGCGCTCTCTCCATTCATCAGACACTCTGCTGAGATAATTCGTCCAGATATTTGTAGTACCCGAACCGTCAGACCTATGAACAACGGTTATTGATGTGTTGGGGAAATTTGCATCCGGGTTTAGTTCGGCTATTTTCGGATCATTCCATCGCGTTACTCGGCCCATGAATATTTCTACAAGCAACTCACCGCTGAAAACCAGCCCTTTTTCTATTCCGGGCACATTATAAGTCGGCACCACATCTGCCAGTGTAATTGGGATATTAAACGCCTTTCCACCCGTGGATTCTTCAACATTCTGCATTACTTCTTCAGAAAGAAAGGCTTCAGTCATACCAAACATCACGGTTTGCTCAACAAACTGGCGCACCCCGCCGCCTGAACCGATAGATTGATAGTTGATGGTAACCCTTCGGTTAGTTAAATCACGATAATCATCGGCCATTGCTGTGATTAACGGAGCCGGGAATGTTGCGCCCGCTCCGAGGATACCCATTCTTTCTCCAGAAGCAGAGCCTTGTCCGGGAATTCCCTGGCTGTCTCGATC
>SL_3KL_010_SEDDRAFT_10000037_pt1 | contig 69609 bp, 51 predicted proteins | sample SodLakKL_010_SED_2_FD_10381 | JGI IMG/M metagenome (IMG submission 10381)
CAGCACAGTGCGCCAGCGGGAGCTATCCGAGGATCGAGGTTCAGTCATGGAATTCAGCGGAATCAGTTGGATGGGGGCTTCATGGACCAGGTCCCCTGGAAGGACGGGCTCTCCGCCCTTGACACGGATTAATCTACTATTAAGTTGATTACGTGTACAGTTTGACACTTACCACACGGAAGGTATCCACATGCTCGAGAATCTTGCCGCCCCCTGGCCCTGGTATATTGCAGGCCCCCTCATCGGCTTGGTGGTCCCGCTTCTCCTTCTCCTGGGCGGGAAGGTGTTCGGGGTCTCGGCCAATCTGAGACACATGTGCGCCGCCACACCGACCCCCGAGCGGTGGAAGCCGGCCTTCCTGAAGTATGACTGGAAGAAGTCTGGGGTGTGGAACCTCACCTTCATCCTGGGCGTCTTCCTCGGCGGACTCTTGGCGGTTCAACTCATCGGGATGCCCGATGCCGGGGCCCACATCTCCGACGCAACCCGGAGTGACCTGGCGGCGCTGGGTGTCCAGGAGTTCACCGGACTCGTACCCACCGACCTCTTCTCCTGGGGTGCCCTCCTTTCGCCGGCAGGGCTGATCCTCATCGTAGGCGGGGGCTTCCTGGTGGGTTTCGGAGCCCGGTACGCCGGTGGCTGTACCAGCGGACATGCCATCTCAGGAATCGCCGACCTCCAGCTCCCCTCCCTCATTGCAGTATTGGGATTCTTCGCAGGTGGTCTCCTCGTCACCTTCGGCCTCCTTCCCCTCATCCTGGGTTGAGGACGCCGGACGCCCGAGATCACGCAGCCCTCAGAACACGAGAGACGACCATGAAGAAAGAGAATCAAGTCACGAATCCGGCGAAATCCGGCGGCGCCGCCGCCACTGCGGCAGAAGCAGGCCCGATCGAGCACCCCCTGGCCCTCCTGGCATATCTCCTCATCGGAATCTACCTGGGCGTCATCTTCGTCCAGAGCGAGGTGGTGTCCTGGTTCCGGATCCAGGAGATGTTCCGGTTCCAGAGCTTCCACATGTACGGAATCATCGGCTCGGCCGTGGTGGTGGCCGCCATCTCGGTCCAGATCATCAAGCGGCTGGATGTACGTTCCGCCACCGGTGAGCCCATCCGCCTGAACCCCAAGGAGTGGGGAGACAGCAAGATTCCGGCGGCCCGGTACTGGATCGGTGGGACCCTCTTTGGCGTGGGATGGGCCCTCCTGGGTGCCTGCCCCGGACCCATCTTCGCCCTCCTGGGATCGGGGATCACGGTCCTGGTGGTAGCCCTCCTGGCCGCGCTGGCCGGAACCTGGGCCTACTCCATCCTCCGCCCACACCTCCCCCACTGAGGAGAGGAAAACGAATGAACCAGCGGGAGTGTATGGGAACCACGCATTCAACACCCGCCACGCAGCCGGGCAAGACGCCCATTCATCAGTAGTAACCCTGAATCAGGAGATTGAACCATGTTGTTCCGCCAATTCTTCGATCCGAAGCTCGCTCAGTACACCTACCTGGTGGGATGCCAGCAGACCGGCGAGGCCCTCATCATCGACCCGGAGCGGGACATCGACCGCTACGTGGAAGCTGCCGAGTCCGAAGGACTCCGCATCACCGCCGTGGCCGAAACCCACATCCACGCCGATTTCCTCTCCGGCGCCCGGGAGTTCGCCGAGCAATACGGCACCAAGGTCTACCTCTCCGACGAGGGGGGCCAGGAGTGGGCCAGCGACTGGGCCCGGAACGGAAGCTACGACGCCACCTTCCTGAAGGACGGCGACTCCTTCAAGATCGGCGGCATCGAGGTCCGGGCCGTCCACACACCGGGGCATACCCCGGAGCACATCAGCTTCGTCATCATCGATCGTGGGGGCGGCGCCTCCACCCCCATCGGGATCGCCACCGGAGACTGGGTCTTCGTGGGAGATCTGGGTCGCCCCGATCTCCTGGAGCAAGCAGCCGGGATGCACGGAGTCCAGGAGCCTTCGGCCCGGCAGCTCTTCTCCTCCCTTCCCCGATTCATGGAGCTGGAGGACTATGTACAGGTCTGGCCGGCCCACGGGGCAGGCTCCACCTGCGGGAAGGACCTGGGTGCCGTCCCCCAGACCACCGTGGGCTACGAGAAGCTCTACAATGCGTCGCTGAACGCCGCCGATAGCGGTGAGGATGACTTTGTGGACGCCATTCTGGCCGGACAACCCGAGCCCCAGACCTACTTCGCCCGCATGAAGCGGGATAATAACAAGGGTGTGCCTCTCCTGGGACAGCTTCCCATGCCCCGGCGCCTGACCATCGGGGAGCTGAACCGGATGGTGGACAACGACGAAGCCCTCTTCCTGGACACACGGCTGGATCGCTCGGGCTTCATGGCCCGCCACATCCCCGGCGCACTCTACACCCCCATGAACCGGGCCTTCAACACCGCTGTGGGCTCCCTGGTGGAAGATGAGACCCAGCCCATCGTCCTCATCATCGAGGAGAGCGCCGTGGAAGAGGCCGTCCGGGACCTGGTCCGGATCGGATACGACAACCTGGCAGGCTTCGCCACACCCGAGACCCTGGCCCGATACTTCGACCAGGGAGGCCAGGTGGCCCGGATCCCCGAGCTCAGCATCACCGAGCTACTGGAGCGCCGGAAGGACGAGGGAGCAACGGTGGTGGATGTCCGGTTCGCAGCCGAGTATGCCTCGGCCCATGTGCCAGGAGCCATAAGCGCCTCCTATACCCGGCTTCCTTCTCTGGCCCCGGAGCGCCTTCCCCGTGACCGGACTCTTCTGGTTCACTGCGGAAGTGGAGCTCGGGCCGCAGCAGCCTCGGCCTTCCTGGCCAAGGAAGGATTCGATGTCCACTTCGTGAACGGCCAGTTCGACACCTACGTGGAAAAGGGCGAAGTGGAAGCGGGCGCCTTCGAGGGCGAGCCTGAACCGGCTGGAGCAGCCTGATGAGATAGCCGAGGCTGACTCACAGTCTCGGGAGGTCAGGTCCGGGGGGCTCTCGTCCCCCGGGCCGGCCTCCACTCTTCCCGGGTCCACCTCCAGCCCCTTCACCTCCCAGGCATCGAGGATCGAAGCATGCCACGTGCCAGCCTCCCCTTCCTGAAACAGCTGGACGGATACGATGGGCACCGGGCCCGGTCCGACCTTTCGGCCGGGATCACCGTGGGGGTCATGCTGATCCCCCAGGGGATGGCCTACGCCCTCATCGCCGGCCTTCCCCCCATATACGGGCTCTACGCGTCTCTGGTCCCCCTGGTGGTCTACGCCCTCCTGGGCACATCCCGACACCTGGCGGTGGGACCGGTGGCCATCGTCTCCCTCCTGGTGGCAGCGGGAGTGGCTCCTCTGGCCGACGGAGACCCGGAGCGGTACATCGAGCTTTCCCTCCTCCTGGCCCTCATGGTAGGGGTCCTCCAGTTGGTCATGGGACTCCTCCGGTTCGGGTTCCTCACCAACTTCCTCTCCCACCCCGTCCTCAGCGGATTCACCAGTGCTGCAGCCCTCATCATCGGGGCCAGCCAGCTCCGTCACCTGGTTGGGGTGGATCTCCCTCGGGGTCACGAGGTCCACCTGATCCTCTGGGAGCTGGGACAAAGTGTAGCGGCCATCCACCTTCCCACTCTGTTGATGGGGCTGGTGGGAATCGGACTCCTGGTGGGACTGGGACGGCTGAGCCAGGCCATTCCGGGAGCCTTGGTGGTGGTGGTCCTGGCCACCGCTGCCTCCTGGCTCCTGGGCTTCGAAGACCGGGGAATGTCTGTGGTCTCCCAGGTGCCTGGCGGTCTTCCCCTCCCGGTGATTCCCCCCCTGGACCCGACCGCCATGTGGCAGCTCCTCCCCGTTGCCCTCACCATCGCCCTGGTTGGATTCATGGAATCCATCGCCGTAGCCAAGGTCTACGCCACCCGACACCGCTACGACATCCAACCCGACCAGGAGTTGGTGGCCCTGGGAGCCGCAAACCTGGTGGGAGCCTTCTTTCGGGCCTATCCCACCACGGGTGGGTTCTCCCGGACGGCGGTAAACTCCCGGGCCGGGGCCACCAGCACCCTGGCCTCCCTGGTGAGCGCCGGGGTCATCGCCCTCACCCTCCTCTTCCTCACCGGGCTCTTCTACCACCTCCCCAACGCCATCCTGGCCGCCATCGTCATGGTGGCCGTAGCCGGGTTGGTGGATTTGAAGGAGGCACGGCATCTCTGGCGGGCGGATCGGAGTGACCTGGCCATGATGGGGGTGACCTTCGTGGCTACCCTGGCCCTGGGGATCGAAGCCGGCATCCTGGTGGGCGTCCTGGTCTCCCTGGGTGCCCTGGTGTACCGGACTTCACGGCCCCATGTGGCCCTCACCGGCCGCCTCCCCGGGACCCACGCCTACCGGAGTCTGAAGCGCCATCCCGAAGCGGAGACCGAACCCGGCGTGGTCATCCTCCGCATCGACGCCACCCTCTGCTTTGCCAACGCACAGGTTCTCCGAGATCAGATCCGGGCCCTGGTGGACGTGCCTGAGGGTGAGCTGCCACCTCACACCATCGTCCTGGACTTCCACCCGGTGAACGGGGTGGACTCCACCGTTCTCCATCAACTGGAAGAGCTCATCCACCTCCTCCGGGCCCGGGGTGTGTCTCTCCGCTTTGCCGGGGTGAAGGGACCTGTCATGGACCGGATCCGTCGGGTGGGACTGCACCAGCTCGTGGGCCCGGACCGCTTCCACTGGGAGGTGGAGGGGGCCGTCACGGCCGCTGTATCGGAAGGCCGAGGGGCGGCCAGGACCCGGTCAGCGTCCCTCGAAGAAGGGACAGGGCCTCACACCGACAAGCCGTCACCTCAGGGAGAGGAGGCAGTCGTACCTCAGGATCAGTCGGCACCGCGCTGAGGATCGGTGCCCCGGGCCCTTCACGAAGCTGCAGCATCGGTGAAGCGGCCCAACGAAGATCCGGGGACGCAACCCCCCTTCCCCCTTTGGGTTGGGGTGGCAGGGGCCCGCCTTGGTCGTTGGCCCGCCTCGACGTAGCTTTCGCTATGCCTTCAACGGGCCGCCTACGTTTCGGCGGGCACCACCGCACAAGCGGTGGTCGGGCGCTCCCAACGGTGGCCCCTCTACTTCTTCAACAGCCTTTTCAGGGAGGCCCTGTGACCCTGCTCCCCCATCGATCCTGGCTTCTCCTCCTGCTCCTCCTCTCCCTACCCGGGTGCCAGGAGTTGGATACCCCTGCCCCTGACGCCCAGGAAATGGCTGCCACCGTCCAGGCGGATCCAGCCATCCGTCCGGAGGCCGCCGGTCTCCACGGGGCAGTGGTGGCAGGCCATCCCCTGGCGGCACAGGCCGGGTACCGGGTGCTCCGGGAGGGTGGGAACGCCACCGACGCCGCGGTGACCATGGCCGCCATCCTGGCCGTGGTCCGTCCCCACATGAACGGGGTCGGGGGCGACGCCTTCGCCCTCTTCCACTCGCCGGGCGCCTCCACCGTGGAGGCGCTGAACGGATCGGGTCGAGCCGCCGCAGGCGCCACCCCTCAGTTCTACCTGGACCGGGAGCTGGAAGAGATGCCCTTCTCCGGCGCCTTGGCGGTCACAGTGCCTGGAGCCGTCTCGGCCTGGGCCCAGGCACTGGAGCGGCACGGGACCCGCTCCCTGGCTGAGGCCCTGGAACCGGCCATCGAGTTGGCCCGCGACGGCTTTGTCGTGACCCAGACGCTGGAGCGGGATTTTTCCGCCGTGGACCGGTTGAACGAGGCGGGCCAGGAACTGTACGGGCCAGGGGGTGAGCAGCTCCGGGCCGGAGAGGTCCTCCGGAACCCGGCCCTGGCCCGGACCCTGGAGACCATTGCCCAGGAAGGGCCGGAAGCCATGTACGGAGGCGCAGTGGGTGAGGCCCTCGTCCGGTTCCTGGAAGCAGAAGGGAGCCCCCTCCGCCTCCAGGACTTCGCTGAGCACACGGCGGACTGGGCCGAATCCATTTCCATCCCCTTCCAGGGGCTTCGGGTCCACTCCCACCCACCGAGCAGTCAGGGGCTGGCCCTCCTCCAGCTCCTGGGGATCACGGAAGCTGCCGGCCTGGATCACGAAGGCCCCCTGGCTCCGGACCACCTCCACAACATGATCGAGGCCACCCGCATCGCCCTTCATGAGCGAGACGAGCACGTTGCGGACCCCACCTTCCAGGAGGTTCCCGTCGACCGACTCCTATCCAGCGAGCACATGGCCCAGCGGGCAGGAGAGATCGGGAGCTCAGCCACCGGCGAGCGAGGGGGAAATGAGGTTGCCGACGGAGATGGAGACACGGTCTACCTCATGGTCGTGGATGCAGACGGAAACGCGGTAAGCTGGATCCAGAGTCTCTTCTCCAGCTTCGGCTCCCAGCTTGTGGAGCCGGAGACGGGAATCGTCCTGCAGAACCGGGGGGCCGGTTTCGTCCTCCAGGAGNGCCACCCCAACCAGGTGGCCCCGGGGAAGCGGCCCTTCCACACCCTCCTCCCGGCAATGGTAACCGANGAGNCCGGAGCGTTCCGGGCCGCCCTGGGCACCCCGGGAGGCCACGGGCAGCCCCAGACGGTGGCCCAGGGGCTCATCCAGATGATCGCCTTCGGGCTCTCGCCCCAGGCCGCCGCCGAAGCCCCCCGGTTCCGGGTGGACGATGGGATGGGGGTCCTCCTGGAAAGCCGGGTTCCCCTCCACGTGCGGAGGGAGCTCCAGGACCGGGGCCACGAGCTGGAAATCGTAGAGGGGTGGACCGCCCCCTTCGGGAACCTCCAGATCATTCTCCGGACCGAAGACGGGGTCCTTCGCACGGGAGCGGACATGCGGCGGGAGGCGGCAGCGGCGGCCTACTGACGGGCTGCTGGGGCAGTGTAACAAGAGGCTACGGCGCTTGCACGGCGCCTGGCCTTGGGGCCAGAGATCCGGGCCCGGATCTCTGCGTCCTGTCACAGCGGACCCTCCCCGCTCGTTGTCCGGGTAGGAGATGTAGGAGACGGGGACTGCCCCTGGGCTGACATGACCCCACATTCCGTTGGGCTTGCACCCCTCTCGGGGGTCACCCCCCCCGGGTCCATTCCCAGGGTCGCACGGACCTCCTCTCCCTGGTCACTGGAGTCCTGCCCCACTCGTTCAAGGAGCCGGAGATGAAGCCCCCCTTCCTGCCCGCTGCCGTCGGCACCCTTTCCGCCTCCACCAGTCCACAGAGATCGAATGGGCCACGGCGCCGGCTCTCAGCGCACCTGGGAGCCCGGCTCGGCCTGGGTCTCAGCCTCCTCTTCCTCCTCACCGTAGCCACCGGGTGCGAGACGCTGGTGGGTCCCGGGAACGGCGACCCCGATCCACCACCGCCTGCCATCACCCAGCTTCCCCGGGACCTGTCCGGGGCTGAGGAGGAGGCCATCCGACAGGGCAACGCCTTCGGATTCCGGCTCCTGTCTGAACTGGCCGGCGCCGACCCCGACGGAACCATCTTCATCTCGCCCCTGAGCGCATCCATGGCGCTGGGCCTGACCCTGACCGGCGCCGATGGCTCCACCTTCCAGGCCATGCAGGAAACGCTGGGCCTCCACGGGCTGAGCCGAGACGAGATCAACGAGGCCTACCGGGCGCTCCTGGAGCTCCTGGTGGAGCTGGATCCGGATGTGGAGCTGGCCGTGGCCAACTCGGTCTGGCACCGAGATGACCTGACCCCACACCCTGCCTTTCTGCAGGAGACCGAGGACTACTTCGGGGCCAGGATCCAGGGACTCGACTTCTCCAGCCCCCAGGCCGCCGGGACCATCAACGACTGGGTCCGGGAGGCCACCCGGGACCGGATCAAAGAGATCGTGGACAATCCCATCGATCCCCAGGTGGTGGCCATCCTCCTGAATGCCGTGTACTTCAAGGCTGGGTGGACCGACGTCTTCGATCCGGAGCGGACCCGGGAGGAACCCTTCCACCTCCTGGATGGATCCAGCGAGCCGGCCGAGTTCATGATCCGGGACGACACCCTCCGCTACTACAGCGCCGACCGGTACGCCGCCGTGGACCTCCCCTACGCAGGCCAGGCCTTCTCCATGACGGTGGTGGTCCCCCACGAGGGGGAGCGAATCCACGACCTGGTCCAGGAGCTGGACCCCCAGGAGTGGGACGAGATCATCCAGGGCTTGACCACCACCCGGGTACAGCTCTGGCTCCCCCGCTTCGAGGTGGAGTGGGAGAGTTCCCTCAACGATCCCCTCTCCGCCATGGGGATGGGAGAGGCCTTCCAACCCGGCGCCAATTTCTCCCGGATGTTCCAGGATGCGTCGCCCTGGATCGACGAGGTGAAGCAAAAGAGCTTCATCCGGGTGGACGAGGAAGGGACCGAGGCCGCCGCCGTTACCTCGGTAGTCATGGCCACCTCCATGCCCCCCCAGCTCCGGGCCGACCGGCCCTTCCTCTTCGCCATCCGGGAACGGCTGACCGGAACGATCCTCTTCATGGGATTGGTGGTGGAGATGCCGCGGCTCTGAGAGGCTGCTGAAGAAACAAGAGGGCCGCCGCTGGGTCCAAGGCGGCTCGCGGCAGGCATAGCGGACGAGCTATGTCCAGGCGAGCCAACGCCGGAGGCGGCGACCTACCGCCCCAACCCGAAGGGCGCCAGGGGGTTGTGTCCCTGGGTCGTCGTTGGAGCCCTTTGCCGATGCGCTGCGGCATCGCCTTCAAGGATCCGCCTCGCCCAGGGCCGCAAGACCCCGACGCGGCGGTCGCTCCTGTACTTCAACAGCCTTCTAATCCGGGCAGGGAGTCAGAGAGGGAGCTCAAATTATAATGAAATCACATATTTTGAGGCTGACCCACCCCGTCCGGCCGCTGAAACCAGTGGATTCGCGGGCTGGATAGCCCGTGAGACCAGAAGATTATAATAAAATCACATACTTCAGGGCCGGGAGGTGCGCCTGACGGGCACCCTCCTCGAGGTCGTGGACCGAACATCCCCACCCCGAGGCTACAGCCGGTCCCAGTGCAGGATCGAGTTCCAGACCAGGGAGAACATCCCGTGGGTCTGGTAGCGGTGCAGGGGGTTGAACCCGAAGAGGACCACGTTGCCCTCGCCCACCGGTGCTGAGATGACGGCGGGCCGGCCTGCCAGCCCCTCTCCATTGATGACGAGCCCGCTCAGGAAGAGCTCGTCAGCCTCCCCGTAGCGGAGGACGACCCGGTCCGCCATGGACCCGGACACATTGAAGTAGGGACCGAACCGGTTGATGAGGGGCACGTCCTCAGGATAGCCCCAGGCCACTGGATGACCGTCGTTCACCACCTTCCCCTGGACGATGGAGCCAGGCACGAAGAGGTCTGCCGGGTCAGCCAGCGAGACCCCGCGCACCAGGCCGAAGTCCACCGGAAGGGTGGAGGCCGAGCCCAGGGTGATGAAGGTGCCGCCGGCCCGGACGAACCGCTCCAGTTCGGCCAGCCCATCGTATCCCATCCCCCCGGTCATGTCATCCGTCTCCGAGTACATGCCCAGCGAGGGGTAGTCGGGGTGGGGGCGCCAGGGGAGGGGTGAGAGCTCCGGGTCCACCCCGCCGAAGATCTGCTGGGCGTTGGAGCCTCGGCCCTGCTCGGGGAAGAGGATCACGTCGAAGCGGTCGCGGAGGCCCCCGTCCCGGAGCCGGTCCTCGGGGAGGTACTCGTAGGGGATCCCCATCCGATCCAGGTTGTAGCGGGCCCACCCGTCGTCCTGGGTGTTCCGCCAGCTGTGCAGGAGGGCGATGCGGGGCAGGGTCGTGGAAGCCCGCTCCACTCCCTCCACCTCACCGGCCGAGAGCCCCACCAGGTGGAAACCGTGGCTCCGGGCCCACCCCTCCAGCTGCCCCCGATCGGTCCCGTCGGCGGCGAAGAGCCAGGCACCTGCCTCCAGTGAGCGGTCCCCGGCATCGATGGCCTCGTGGGCCACCTCCATCTCCAGATCAGACAGCTCCCACCGGGCCTCCAGGGCGTAGCCCGAGGCGGCCGGATGGACGGCGTACCAGGCCGAGCCCGAGGGGATGTCCACCGCACCGGGGATCTCCACCGTCTGAACCTGACTGGCGGCCAGCTCCTGGACGCCTGGCTCCTCGATCCCGTGGACCTCCACGTTGTAGAGATACCCGAAAGTCCACCCCACATCGTCATATGGGCGGGGTGCATCTTCAGGGAAGTGCTGGATCCCCATGAGGGTTTCCACGTAGTCCCGGTACGGCTGGTCCATGCGGATGAGGAAGTCCCCCTCCTGGACCTGGACCTGGCCGAAATTCCCGGGGGCCTGGGCCCGATGCACCTCGATCCCCTGATCCACCAGATTGTTCAGGAGGTGGGCCACATTCCCTTTTCGGAGCTGGTCCGCCGGGAGGTGGTAGGCGAAGGGAGCCTCCGTCCGGCCCCGGTCCAGGGAGCGATTCGACTTGATCCAGAACTGCTCCAGGATCCGCTCCCGGTTCTCAGCATACAGGAAGAGGGAGTGGAGGACCCCGGTCTGGGCATAGTTCACATTGTTCCGGAGCGACCAGATGGTCTCGGAGCGAGGGGGGTTGGGCCGATACCACCGGACCTCAGTGGAGCCGGAACCCAGCTCCCGGGTCACGGTGTTGGGGACCGAGTTCCCGAAGGTCTCGTAGAAGCGCCCGATGGCGTTCCGGTTGTTGGCGTGCCAGAAGAGATAGCTGGGATTCCACCCGTCATAGAACCCGTGGGTCCAGACCCCTGGATGTCCCAGACTGGTGAGGGCCGTCACCTCGTAGTTGGCGATCCACTGCCACTCACTCACCGTGATGGGGTCCACATTCGGGTTGTAGGGGCCCGTCCCGGTGGAGACGTAGAGGTAGGGCACCGACTCGTGGAGATCCAGGGTGATGGGGGGCTTCCACTCCAGGAAGAGATCCATGGTCTCCTGGGTGAGGCGGGCGATCCGCTGGAGCCCGTCCCGGTTGTTGTCGTGGCGGATGTACTTCCCCCAGAAGGGAGGACCGGGGATCCGGTCGCTCCAGTCGGCCAGCTCCGGGTCGGCGTGCTTCCGGTACCAATCCACCACCCGGTTCCGCCCGTCCGGCTCCACCACCGGCACGATGAACACCAGAACGTTCTCCCGGATGGCCTGGATCATGGGGTCCTCGGAGGCCGCCAGCCGGTACGCCAGCTCCAGCGTCACCTCCGGGTGCCCGGTCTCCGGAGAATGGAGCCCGGAATAGATGAGGTGGATGACCGGGAGCTCCTCCATGAGTGCCCGGGCCTCCTCCTCCGAAGTGCCCCGGGGATCGGCCAACTGGTTCATCCCCTCCCGGACCCGCTGGAGGCGCGCCAGGTTCTGGGTGGAGCCGATCTGGACCAGGGCCAGGTTGTTCCCGTCCTCCGTCTCTCCCAGGAGTTGGAAATTCACCCGGTCCGAGCTGCCTGCCAGCGCCTCGTGGTAGCCGTAGATCTCGTCCACCCGGTGGAGGTAGCCCGGCTTTCCAATGGGATATCCGAAGTGATCCATGGGCGACACCACACCCTCGGCCACCGGTAGGTGGTCCACCACGGGGTTGGTGTACTCGGGCATGGTGGTCCAGGAGCGCATGAGCTCCGTGGCCTCCACGTCCACGGCCTGCCCCCAGGGCGTGGTCTCGGAAATGGGCTCCGACTCCCACCAGTCGTACGTCTGGGGGACAGGCCCCGGAGCGTCGCTCCCCCCGGTTTCCTGGGCCGCCAGGGGTGGGGTCAGAAGGAGTGCCCCGGCGACGAGGATCGCCGGAAGGGGGAAACGGCAACGACGTGACCGGACCATGTTCATGAATCAGTTGGGGCTTGAGGGACCCATCCCCGGAGACCTGGCTCCAGGGTCCGAAGAATTTTCCAGACCAGCAAGACAGTAGGCATGTAAGGGGTGAGGGTCCAGCAGAGGAGGACGGACTCCCCCGTGTCCTCCTGCTCCCCCGATCCCCTCGAGGGAGCAGGGCAGCGGGCTCCATCCCCCCATCCAGGACCGTCCTCCCCCGGCCCGGCCCCGAATCACTCCACCCCGTCCTCCTCCGATTCCACCTGCCCCAGAATCAGCTTGTGGGCCCGAAGGCGGAGGGAGCTGATCCGGATGAAGCCCCAGGCATCCTCCTGGTCGTACCCGCCGGAGACGTCCATGGAGGAGAGCTCCTGGTCGTAGAGGAGGCTGGAGGACTGGCGCCCCATGGGCACCACGTTCCCCTTGTAGAGTTGCACCCGGACCCGACCGTCGATGAGCTGCTCCGACTGACGGAAGGCGGCCTGGATGAAGTCCATTTCAGGAGAGAACCAGAAGCCGTTGTAGATGATCTCGGCGAAGCGGGGAGAGAGCATGTCCCGGAGACGGAGCACCTCCCGGTCCATGGCCACCCCTTCCAGGTCCCGCAGGGCATGGTGGAGGATGGTCCCTCCCGGCGTCTCGTAGATCCCCCGGGACTTGATCCCCACGAAGCGGTTCTCCACCATGTCCACCCGTCCAATCCCGTGGATGCCGGCTTGTTCGTTCAGGTAGGTGAAGAGGGCCACCGGATCCTCGTGGACCGTCCCGTCACTCAGGTTTTCCACCTGCACCGGTACCGAATCCTTGAAGTGGATGGCCAGCTCCGTGGGGGTGTCGGGAGCGTCCTGGAGGGACCGGGTGAGTTTGAACATCTCCGCAGGCGGAGATATGTCCGGATCCTCCAGCAAGCCGGCCTCATAGGACCGGTGCATGAGGTTCTCATCCGAGGAGTACGGCTTCTCAGCCGAGGCTTCCACCTCGATCCCGTGCTCCTGGGCATAGGCCAGGAGGTCGGGCCGACCCTGGAAGCGCTCCAGGAACTCCCGCTCTTTCCAGGGGGCGATGACCTCCAGTTGGGGGGCAAGGGCGGCAAAGGCCAGTTCGAAGCGGACCTGGTCGTTCCCCTTCCCCGTGGCCCCATGGGCCACCGCTGTGGCCCCTTCCCGGATGGCGATCTCCACCTGGCGTCGAGCAATGACCGGCCGGGCCAGGGCCGTCCCCAGGAGGTAGCGGTTCTCGTAGATGGCGTTTCCCGCGATGGCCGGGAAGATGAAGTCGGTGACGAACTCCTCCTTCAGGTCCTCCACGAAGGCCTTGGAGGCACCCGTCCGGAGGGCCCCCTCCCGGATCGCATCGAAATCCTCGATCTGACCCACGTCGGCAATGTAGGCGATGACCTCATAGCCTCGCTGGAGCAGGACCTTCAGGATGCAGGCCGTATCCAGCCCGCCGCTGTATGCCAGTACCACCTTCTTCTCTGCCACTGCCTCTCCTCTTCACTTGATCAGGGCCGGTCGTGGTCGGAGCAGGACCGGAATCGCAAGGTTTGCCGGGAGCCACCGTCATCGTCCCGGGGGGCTCGAATAGAAGGTGGAATCCGCTCCTTCAGCAAGGGCCTTCTCGACGATCGGGCCCGCCCCGGCCTCTCCGGACCGGGGATTGGGTCGGGAACTGGCCTCTGGGAGACCCCGCTCCCTGGGCAGGACTCCGCCGAACCCCCGGGCCCCCCTCCACTCAGAGGGGCCAGAAGGTCAGGATCAGGGGAATCCCCACCAGGACCGTCAGCACCTCCAGGGGCAGTCCCATCCGCCAGTAGTCACCGAATCGGTACCCCCCCGCATTCATGACCAGGACGTTGGACTGGTGGCCAATGGGGGTCAGGAAGGCCGAGGATCCCCCCACCGCCACCGCCATGAGGAAGGGATCGGCGGACACGCCCAACCCCAGGGAGACGGTAATGGCGATGGGGGCCATGAGGACCACGGCCGCCGCGTTGTTCACCAGGTCCGAGAGAAACATGGTCCCCACCATGACCACAGCCAGCGTCCCCGCCGCCGGGAGTTGGTCCCCCAGCATGAGGATGTAGCCTGCGATCCGGTCCGCTCCTCCCGTGGTCTCCAGGGCCTCCCCCACCGGGATCATGGCCCCCAGGAGGACAATGACGGGCCAGTCCACACTGGTATAGAGCTCCCTCAGGGGCACCAGGTTGAAGAGAACCATGGCCAGGGCGGCTCCGGTGAAGGCCACCGTCACCGGGAGTTGCCCCGTCGCTGTGAGAATCATCGCAATCCCGAAAAGCCCTACACCCAGGATGAGACGCCGGGGACGGCCCACCTTCAGGTCTCGCTCGGCAAGGGGGAGGCATCCCATGGCCGAAAGGGTCTCCTGAACCCGTTCCGACCGGACCTGCAGGAGGAGCACGTCTCCCGCCTCCAACTTCACGTGGCCGAGCCGACGGGTCAGCCGTTCCCCTCTTCGGGCCAGGGCCAGGAGATTGGCGCCGTGGCGCCATCGCAGGTTCGTGGACGCTGCGGAGCGCCCCACCAGCGGCGAATCAGGGCGGACCACTACCTCCAGGAGGCTCACCTCCTCCGACTTCAGGGCCTCCTGGTCCAGCTCTCGCTCACCTTCCAGGGCGAAGCGACTTCCGTCGGCCAGCTCCTCCAGCGCCTCGGACCCGGCCTCCACCAGGAGGATGTCGCCGGCCTGCAGGACCTCCCAGGGAGACGGCGCCGGTAGCTTCCGGCCGTTCCGGATCAGGGCCACCACCAGGAAGCCGCCCTCCACCTCCTCTTCCACCTTGCGAAGGGTGTCCCCTTCCACGGAAGAGTCCTCCGGCACCCGGATCTCGGTCAGGTACTCCTGGATCTGGAAGAGATCCTCCTCCGCTCCTCCCCCTGTCCGCTCGGGGAGGAGCCGCCATCCCACCAGGGAGATGAAGAGGATGCCCGCCACCGTGACTCCTACGCCCACGGGGGCGAAGTCGAACATCTGAAACGCCATGGCGCCGTCCTCGGCCCGAAAGCTGGCGATGATGATGTTGGGTGGCGTTCCGATGAGGGTGGTCATCCCTCCCAGCAAGGAAGCGAAGGCCAGAGGCATGAGGAGGACGGAGGGGGGTTGGCCGCACTTTCGGGCCAGCCGGACCGCCACGGGGAGGAAGATGGCCAGAGCCCCCACATTGTTCATGAAGGCCGAGCACACGGCCACCATGAGGGAGAGAGCAGCCACCTGCAGAGTTGTTCGATCTCCGATCCGGACCACCCACCCGGATATGATCTGGACCAGGCCCGAGGCCTGGAGCCCCCGGCTTACCACCAGCACCGCGGCCACGGTGATCACGGCCGGGTGGGCAAATCCGGTGAAGAGGCGATCCGCAGGGATCACCCCCACCAAAGCCAGCATCAGTGCCACTCCCAACGCCACAAGGTCATAACGCCAGGGACCGGCCACGAAGAGGGCCAGAGCCAGGATGAGGACGCCGAATACGGCCAGCTCCGCCACAGGGTCCGCCAGGCTGATCATGGCCCCAAGCTGCCAGCCCCCGCTCATCACCACAAGATCACCCCAGGACCGAGGGGAGGCCTCTCCGGCGCTCCGGTCCGGGACCAAGCTCACCTGAGACACTCCGTCCCAGGGATGGTCCCCCCAGAGCCTGTCTTCTACCTTTGCAGGAATGGTTCGACGGATGGGAGGGCTGGCCCCATGGTGGTCTCCAGGCCTTCCATCCCCACGAATGTGCCGCTCTCACGGAGAGACACGTCATGCGCGCTCTGAGTTTGACCCTTCTGCTGTCTATCGCTTTGGTGGGTCTGCCTGCCGGACACGCCCACGGCCAGACCTTCAGTGTGGACGACCCGGTCCTGGAGGGAATCTGGGACCAGGCCATGAACAACTCCCAGATCGAGGACCTGGCCCAGGCCCTGATGGATTCCATTGGACCCCGCCTCACCGGTGCTCCCGGGATCGACCGGGGGCATGACTGGCTCGTTCACATGTACGAGCAGTGGGGTGTGGAGGCTGACAATCGCCAGTACGGCACCTGGGTCGGGTGGGACCGGGGGATCAGTCATATCGACCTCCTGGAGCCCCGGGTCCGTTCCCTGGACGGGATGAACCTGGCCTGGAGCCCGGGGACCAACGGCCCCGTCACCGGCGAGGTGGTGGTGCCTCCTGAGTTCTCCAACCAGGCCGACTTCGAGGCATGGCTCCCATCGGTGGATGGAAAGTTCGTCATGGCCTCCCTGGCACCCTTCACCTGCCGTCCCGAGTCCAACTGGGAGGAGCACGCCACCTCAGAATCATTGGAGCGGATGAGGGAACGGCGGTCCGCTGAGGCCGAGGCCTGGAGCGCCAACCTGCAGCGTACCGGCCTCTCTCCTCAGGAGATGCCCCTTCGCCTGGAGGAAGCCGGAGCTGCCGGCGTGGTGACCATGAACTGGTCCGGCGGGTGGGGAGCCAACCGGATCTTCAATGCCCGGACCCGGGAGATCCCCACCTTCGAACTCTCCTGCGAGGACTACGGCCTGGTCTTCCGCTTGGCCGAGCGGGAGCAGGGGCCCGTGCTCCGGGTGAACTTTGAAGCCGAGTTCCTTGGTGACGTCCCGGTCTACAACACCATCGCTACCATTCCAGGGACCGAGCGCCCTGACGAATACGTCATGCTGTCGGCCCACTTCGACTCCTGGGATGGTTCTTCCGGTGCCACCGACAATGGAACCGGCACCGTCCTCATGATGGAGACCATCCGGATCCTGACCGAGGTCTACCCCGAGCCCAAGCGGACCATCCTGGTGGGGCACTGGGGTGGCGAGGAACAGGGCCTGAACGGGTCCCGGGCCTTTGCGGCGGACCACCCGGAGGTAGTGGACGGCATGCAGGTCCTTCTGAATCAGGACAACGGCACAGGCCGCGTGGTGAACATCTCCATGCAGGGACTGGTGGACGCCTCGGACCACATGTCCCGCTGGCTGGCCCGTGTCCCCTCCGAGGTGAACCAGCACGTCAATCTCGGCCTTCCCGGAACCCCGTCCTCCGGAGGGACGGACCATGCGTCCTTCATCTGCGCCGGAGCGCCGGCCTTCAGCCTGTCGGCTCACCACTGGGACTACTTCACCTATACCTGGCACACGAACCGGGACACCTTCGACAAGCTGGTCCTGGATGACCTGAAGAACAACGCGGTCCTGGTGGCCTCTCTGGCGTATCTGGCCTCTGAGGACCCGGAGACCGTGTCCCGGGAGCGACGGACCGTCATGCCGGTGAGCCCTCAGACGGGTGAGCCCATGGAGTGGCCTGAGTGTCAGACGCCGGACCGGAGCGCGGAAACCAGCCCACGGATGTGATCGCTTCAGTCATCGTACACGAGGGGCCCGGGCGAAGGATTGCCCGGGCCCCTGACGTTCGCAACGGTGGCGCCCTGTACTACTTCAACGGCCTTCTACGGGAGCGCTCCCTCCCAGGCCGCCTTCAGGAGCGCTGAAATCTCAGGACCGGTCGCGGAAAGATGGTAGCCGCCATCGCTCCCCAGCGCCTCCTCCGTCACCTGAGCCATGAGCTCCCGGGGATAGGGAATGGCCCCTCCCTGTTGGATTCCCGAGACAGGGGCAGCCGCGGCCGTTGACCTCTGACCCACCCCGCCTTTCCCCTCCTCATCGTGGGATGCCTCGACCTGAGGTACCATCTCGGAACTCCCTTCGGCCATCATCTCAGAGAGTGCGATCGGGAGGCCCAGCCGCTGGTTCAGCTCCAGGAAAGCACGGGCGACCTCTTTTCCTCCTGTCCTCCCACCCCCGGACTCCGTCGCCCTCCCACCCTGGCGCGCCCAGCCACGGTTCAGGACATCCAGGATCGTCGCTTGGCCCTGCGGCATGCGCTCAAGAGTGACGAGGGTGGTGAAGGGAAGGAGGACTGCGTGGGTCACCGCGTGAGGAAGATCCAGCCGTCCTCCCAGGATATGACAAAGCCGGTGGTGGAGACCCATGGTGCTCATGTCCAGAGCTCGGCCGGAGAGGTGAGCGCCCCAGAAGGCGTCGCGGCGGGCCCTGGCAACTCCATCCATGACCCCGGGCAACGCGCCCATGAGGGTCTCCAGGCCCTCCCGGGCCAGCAACCGGGCCAGCAGATGGGAGGAGTGAGAAGTGAGGGCACCCACGGAATGTGCAACCGCGTTCATCCCACTGGCCGCAGCCACGCGCGGCGGGAGCGCAGCCAGCAGGTCGGGATCGTAGATGATCACCCGGGGAGCGACCTCCGTGGCCCGCCCGGTGGACTTTCCCTCATCCCCCCGGACCCCCCAGATGGCCGTGTTCTCTGAACCGGAGAAGGTGGTGGGGATGGCCACCACGGGCAGCCCGGTCTCCAGCGCCACGGCCTTGGCCATTCCCGTGGCCGATCCCCCACCAAAGGCCACCAGCCCGTCAGCCTCCACCTTCCTGGCCAGTGCCATGGCCTCATCGACCCGCTCCTGGGGTATGTGGACCCGGGCCCTGGAGAAGACCCCGGCCCACGCCACCTCCTCTCCTCGAAGTCCGGGAGGGAGCGCCTTCCAACGGCCTGGCGTCGTCACCAGGAGGGGCCGACTGATCCCCTCCTCCTCCAGCTCCTGGGCCGCCCTTCCCACCGCCCCTGAAGCCAGGAGCACCCGAAGGGGACGGAGCCGGTAGCCCAGGTCCTCCGCCAGTTCGCTCATCCGTGCTCCGTCACGAAGCCGGCACGCTGCTCAGGAGCTCCTGGGTGTAGGCGATCTCGTCCCGGTTCACCAGGTGCCCCATCCCCGGATAGATCCGCTTCTCCACCTGGGCACCCATGGCCTGGAATACCTCCTCGGTTTCGTGGACCCGGCTCACCGGGATGTGGGCGTCCACGTCACTGCACCCCAGGAAGACAGGCGTCCCCTCCATCTCGCCCACAGGGTCCCAGGTTGAGCCCTCAGGCCCGATGAGACCTCCGCTGTAAGCAATCAGCCCTCCATATCTCCCTGGGTTTCGCATGACGAACTCCGAGGCCAGGCAGGCTCCCTGGGAGAACCCCAGGATGAAGGTCCGCTCTCGGGGAATCCCTGCCGACACCACCTGGTCCAGCATCCGCGCCAGGAGCTCCAGCGCCGAACTCAGATGGGGTTCATTCGCGTCCTGGGGCGCCATGAAGCTATTGGGATACCAGGTATGGTTGGCTGCGGACGGGGCCAGGTAGGACACTCCGGGATGCCCGAAGACCCGGGCCAACTCCAGGATACTCGGGGCCGAGGCGCCTCGGCCGTGGACCATGATCATGGCTGCCGTCCCCTCGCCAAGGGCTGGGCCGGCGGTGCCCACAGGTTCTCCGGTATGAACAGTCACTTCAGTCCCTCCAGGGTGATCTTGGGTAGTCTGGCTTCGATCCGGGGCCGTCGTTCCTCCTCCCAGGGCGGAAGCTTCAGGGCCTGGCCCAGTTCCTCGGTAGACTCATCCACCGTGAAGCCTGGCCCCCGGGTGGCCACCTCGTAGAGGACCCCACCGGGCTCCCGGAAATAGATGGACCGGAAGTACTGTCGATCCCGGACCTGGGTGACATCCACGCCTCGCTCCACCAGGTGAGCCCGGACTCGGGCCTGGGCGTCTTCGTCCTTCACTGCCAGGGCCACATGGTGCACGGTGCCCAACCCGTTCACCCCTGGCGGAGCATCCGGATCCACCTCCAGCTCCAGGAGCGCACCCGGGCCCCCCTCCCCGGCTGTGACCTGGATGCGGTCGCCTTCCCGTCTCCCCTCATTCATGCCCAGCATCTGGGCCAGGAAGCTGAGTGAAGGCTCGGCCTGGTGGAGGCGGAGGGTCACGCTGTGGATCCCCCGGATGGACAGCTCCTCTCCCAGCCCCCCTCCTTTCCAGGGGACCCGGTCGTCGCCAGGGGCTTCCCGGAGTTCGATGCGGAGTCCCGAGGGATCCTGGAACTCCAGGGCCTCCTGACCGAAGCGCCGACCATGCCAGAGAATGCCCACGCCTGCCTCGCCCAGGCGGCTCACCCACCGCTCCAGGGCGCCTTCCGGTATGGAGAAGGTGGTGACGCTGATCTGTCCTGCTCCATGGCGGCCCTGGCCCACGCCCTGGCCGGCATAGGGGAAGGTGGTCATGAGTGTAGAGGGTGAACCGACCTCGTCCCCGTAGTAGAAATGGTAGACCCCCGTATTGTCGAAATTCACCGTCTTCTTGACCAACCGGAGCCCCAGGAGTCCCGCAAAGAAGTCCACGTCGGCCTGGGCCTGGGCAACCGTAGCTGTCACATGGTGCAAACCGAGGATCGAGGTCATGATCCCACCCTCCCTTGAGGTCCTTGTCACCCGCTTCACCATGCCCCCGGACGCTCCGGGGAGTCTGGGCGACAGCATATGTTTCAAGTATGAACCATCATCGCGTTAGTGACCCTGCTCGTCAACCGGCCGACCATTCCGGCTCAGACTCCATACGTCGTTACCTACCCGTTACCTCTCCCGCGGCCGGGTCGTGACCTTCCAGCCATACAATCAGGACACGGAGGGCGGGGATGCAGGCCCTGACGGGGTGGACATCTGCGCCGGCACGTAACCCCAATTGTGGGACGACCATGAGCACGAACCTGAATGGAGAACCTTCGTCCAGGGTGTTGGTGGTAGAAGATGAGCCGGACATTGCGGCCCTCATCGCATACCAGCTCACCCGAGCCGGCTTCCGGGTCGAGACTGCGTCCAGCGGCACCGAGGCCATGACGGCCATCAGTCGGACGATCCCGGACCTTCTCGTTCTGGATCGAATGGTCCCGGAGGTCTCGGGAGATGAAGTCCTCCGTCGTCTTCGAAAGGAAGCGGCAACCCGAACGGTCCCCGTCCTCATGCTCACGGCCAAGCGCGAGCAGGACGACCGGATCGAAGGGTTGGAGATGGGTGCGGACGACTATCTCACCAAGCCCTTCAGCCCTCGCGAACTGGTCCTGCGAGTGAAGGCCATCCTTCGACGGGTGGACCGGGGCACCACCGAAGGAGGGGGGAAGATCCTCCGAGCCGGTCCCCTGGTCCTGGACCTGACGGCCCACCTGGCCACTCTGGGAGGCGCAGAACTCCAGCTCACCCCCACCGAGTTCCGACTACTCCAGACCCTCATGGAACGGAAGGGGCGGACCCAGAGCAGAAAGCAGCTCCTGGAGCGGGCCTGGGAGGTCGACGCCAATGTGGCCGAACGCATCCAGACCCGAACCGTGGACATGCATGTCCGACGCCTGCGGGCAAAGCTGGGAGACTGCGGGGAATGGGTTGAGACGGTCCGGGGATTCGGCTACCGCTTCCGAGTCCCTGACCAGGAACACGCCGCTGGCGAAGATTGAGGCGCAGACGGCCTCAATACGGATCTGAACACGGCAAAGGGATGCCAGGTCCGGTCCCGCACCTCCCCCCCACTCCACCACACCTCCCCCCTCAGGGCAGTACGACTCGCCCATCCAGGTCGTTGGGCGTCGGGATCCCCATGAGATGCGCCACCGTCGGTGCCAGATCCACGATGGACACCCGCTCTTCGCTCATCCCGGAAGGAACTCCAGGAGCCATGAGGATGAAGGGAACGTGCCGATCAAAGTAGTAGGGCGAGCCGTGACCTGTGCCGGCAGGATATCGTCCTGAGTACGCTCCCTCCACCGTCCGAATCGCCACTCCCAGGTGACCCAGAGGCCCCAGAGCCCGATCCGGGTGGTAGGAATGGAGGAAGAGGGCCTGGAGGGAGTCAGCCGGCTGCCCTGACAGCAGGTCCTCCCAGGCGAAGGCATCCTCGATCCAGTCCTGGGTCAGGGCCGCTTGCGCTGCCGCCCTGGCTCGAGCCAGGGGATCGTCCCCTGCCGCGCCCGCGGCCGCTTCAGCGCTCTGGAGGAGCTCCTCACTCTCCGCTGGGGTGATGCGACGTCCGTCGAGGCCGGCTTCGGCCCGGGCTTCAGGGAGATCGATGACCCCGTGGTCACCAGTCAACGCCATCATCCACCGTCCCTCTCCCACCTCTCGGTCCAGGAAATCCATGAACTCCCCCAGACCTCGATCCAGTCGGATCAGGTTGTCCAACTGCTCCCGGGAACGGGGTCCGTAGTCGTGCCCCACCCGATCCACCTGGGAGAGAGCCAGAGCCAGGTAGTCAGGCGCATTTCTCATCCCCAACTCCAACTCCTGGACCGCTATCCGGGCCAATGCGAGTGTGGCTTTGTCCGGATAGGGTCCCCGCTCCCTCCATGCTCCCAGTTCGGCTTCAGAGGAAAGATCCTCGACTTCATTTTTGGCCCAGTGGGGGAAATAGGTGTTGATGCCGTCACCCTCGTAGGGAAAGGTGTCGGGCCTGGAAAGCCCCGCGGCCCAGTCGGGCACCTGGCTGTGCCAGACCGTGTCCGACCAGATGCGGGGAAACTCATCGCGGTGGAAGCGGTCCACCCATTCAGGNTACTCGCTGCGGTAATACTCGCTGGTGAGGAAGTGGGCCACCTCACCGTCCAACCAATAGACATGACCCGGAACGTGCCCAGCCATGGCGATGGCGGCCCGGTCCTTCCCGGAAAGCGAAACCACCCTGGATCCGGCATTGGCCTCCGTGAGCCAGTCGGCAAAGCCCTTTCGATCCAGATTGGCCGGCCCTCTGCCCTCCAGCTCTGGAAACCCAACGACAGGGCTTCCCAGGTCTCGGAGCGCATAGACCGACTCCCATCCGTTCTCCGTCCTCTCCATCCACGAGTTGCCCACCAGTCCATGTCTGTGGGGGTGGACCCCGTTGGTGGCGGTGGCGTGGCCAGGAGAGGTGGAGGTCTGGGCATGGTCGTAGGTGGCATTCACCCAGCGGTGGCCTTCAGCCCGGAGTCGAGCGAATCCGCCCGTGAAGACCGGGTCGTAGCGGTCCAGGAGATCGGCTCGGAGTTGATCCACAACCACATACGCCACAAGGTCGATCGACCCCTGGGAATTCCTCGGAGAAGGATCTTCCCCAGATGGCGTGACGCACCCCGGCAGAAGGAGGAGACCCAGGAAGATGGTGGGAACAAGGAAGAAAATCAGTGGCCGGGACAGCCCGGCGATTTGAACACGTGGCATAGGTGGTTCGAGGCCGTAGGTCGGAGGCGGAGAACAGGTGGGGGCGACGGCGAGTTCGACGCCGTTTCCCACGCCGATCCAGGTACTTGGAATCTACCTGCTACGGCACCCTGATTGACCACTGCTCAGGGGTTTTGGGCGCTTTGTGACTGGCCCTTTACGGGGCTGATGACCGCTCGTGACCCACCACCCGATAAGGTTGGACTGCCCCCGATACCGATCCCCAACCTGCAACCCCCGACCCCTTGTACCTCCCCACTCCGGCACCCCAGGCGAACGACGGGCTCAGACCGCTTCCCCTCCGCCATGCTTGATGCTCCGGCCCTCCACCAGGAAGACCACGTCCTCGGCCACATTGGTGGCCAGGTCCGCCACCCGCTCCAGATTGCGGCTCACCAGGATGAGTGACATGGCGATCCCGATCCTTCGGGGGTCCTCCATCATGTGGGTCAGGAGGCTCCGGAAGCTGGATTCGTGGAGAGCATCCACCCGATCATCTCTTCGGCAAACAGCTCTGGCACCTTCCGAATCCCCGCGGACGAAGCTGTCCAGAGCATCGGACAACATCTCTCGAGCGATCCGGGCCGTCTCCTCCAGCTGCGGAAAGCGATCCATGGGAGGGACCGAATCCAGATGGTGGACCGTCTCGGCAATATTCACCGAGTGATCCCCCACCCGCTCCAGATCGTTTGAGATCCGCATAGTCGTCATGATGAGCCGGAGATCCCGGGCAAATGGCTGGTGCCGCGCCAGGAGGTTGATGCAGGACTCATCCATCTCCACCTCCATGGCGTCCAGTTCCCGGTCTCCCAGGATCACCGAATCGGCCTTGGCCGCATCCCCTTCCATCAGTGCTTCCATGGCGATCCGGAGGAGGTCCTCGGCCATGGCAGCCATCTCCAGGAGCTGGACCCGGAGGGAAGCGAGCTCCTCGTGGAACTGGCGGNCTTCACGTGCCTTCGTCATCCGAACCGTCCCGTGATATAGGCCTCGGTCTGCTCTTCCCTGGGGTTGGTGAAGATCCCGTCCGTCTCGCCGAACTCCACCAGGTCGCCCATGTAGAAGAAGGCGGTATGGTCCGATACCCGGGCGGCCTGCTGCATGTTGTGGGTCACAATGACGATGGTGTAGTCCTTCTTCAGCTCGAATATCAGATCTTCGATCCGCTGGGTGGCGGTGGGATCCAGCGCACTGGCCGGCTCATCCATGAGAAGAACCTCAGGCTTGACGGCCAGGGCCCGGGCAATGCAGAGGCGCTGCTGCTGGCCACCCGAGAGGCCGGTGGCAGGGTCATCCAGTCGATCCTTCACCTCGTCCCACAGGGCAGCCTGCCGGAGGACCTGCTCCACCAGTTCCTGGAGTGCCAAGCCTCGGGCCAGACCATGCCGCTTGGGAGCAAAGGTGATGTTGTCCCGAATGCTCATGGTGGGGAAGGGATTGGGTCGCTGGAAGACCATCCCCACCCGGGTCCGGAGTTCCACCGGACTCATGGCTTCGGAATAGATATCCCGGTCTCCCAGGCGGACCGTCCCGCTGACCCGTGCGTTCCGGGAATAGTCGTGCATCCGGTTCAACGCCCGGAGAAACGTCGTCTTCCCGCATCCACTGGGACCGATGATGGCGGTGACGCTCTGGGCCTGGATATCCATATCCACACCCTTCACCGCCTCCGTCTTTCCGAAGGAGACCCTCAGGTCGCGGGTACTCATATGTGCAGCCATTCAATCTCCCTTGACCGGTCGAGACACCGGGTCGGAGGCACAGAGGTGTTCATCCGCCGGCCATGAAACGGGCTCGGCGAGCCCAGAGGGTTCGGGCCGCCACATTCAGGATGAGGACCACGGACACCAGAACCAGCGCTCCCGCCCAGGCCTGACTGTGCCAGTGCTCGAACGGGCTGATGGCGTAGGCATAGATGTTCACTGGAACAGTGGCGGTGGGTTGGTCGATGCCTTCCATCCAGTACCGGCTGTTGAAGGCAGTGAAGAGAAGAGGCGCCGTTTCACCGGCCACCCGGGCCGTGGCGATCATGATCCCAGTGAGCACGTTCCCCATGGCCGCCGGGAGGATGACCCGAAGGGTGGTGGGTGCTTCCGCGACGCCCAGGGCCATGGAGGCCTCCCGCTGATGGCGGGGCACCATCTTCAGTGCCTCCTGGGCGGTGATGGCCACGATGGGCACGAAGAGGGCACTGAGGGCCACCCCACCGGCCAGCGCACTGAATCTCCCCATGGTCACCACGATGAGACTGTACGCCACGATTCCGGCTACAATGGACGGAAGCCCGGCCATGACCTCACAGAGGAATCGAACGCCCCTGCCCAGGACATTCTCCCCGTACTCGCTCATGTAGATCCCCGTCCCCACGCCCACCGGGATGCCGATGGCCACGGCGATCCCCACCACCACCAGGGACCCGACGATGGCATTGGCCCACCCGCCTCCTCCCCGGGTCGGTGGTTCCGGAAGAGCAGTCAGGAACTCCAGCGAGAGGTGTCCCCCGCCCACCTTCGCCACCTCCCAGAGAACCCAGACCAGGGGGATGATGGCCAGGGCCAGGGCCAGGACGCATAGTCCAACCAACACTCGATCCCGGGCCAGTCGGAGGCGGAGTCGCAGGGGCGCTTGAACGCTCGAGGTGCTCATGTCTCCCTCGTGTGGACCTGCATGATGACGAGCCTTCCTGCCGTGTTCAGAACAAACGAGAGCAGGAACAGGATGAGTCCGATGGCCACCAGAGAACTCACATGGATCTCGCTCACCGCTTCTCGCATCTCGTTGGCAATGATGGCCGTCATGGAATTACCGGCCTCGAAATAGTCCAGGGTGAGGCCCAGACGATTCCCGATGGTCATCGTGGTTGCCATGGTTTCTCCCAGCGCCCGACCCAGCCCCAGAACGGCAGCGCTGAAGATTCCCGGGCGGGCGTAGGAGAGGACCACGTGGCGCATGGCCTCCCACCGGGTCGCCCCCAGCGCCAGAGCACCCTCCTTCTGATCCCGGGGCACCGCCATGAGGACCTCCCGACTCAGGGTGGCGATGATGGGGATGATCATGATGGCCAGGATGAGACTGGCCGTGAACAGGGTGTAACCGGGCCCAGGTTCTCCGAAGATGGGGAGGAGGCCCAACGGACTTCCGGCAATGAAGGGCATGACCTGGTTCTGCACGACGGGGGCCAGGACGAAGATCCCCCAGAGTCCAAAGACCACCGAGGGAACCGCAGCCAGGAGCTCCACCACGAAGATGAGGGGATCCCGAAGAAACCGGGGCGCATACTCAGTGAGGAGGATGGCGATCCCCAGACTGATGGGCAGAGCGATGGCCAGCGCCATCCCACTGGTCAGGAGTGTGCCCGCAATGAATGGGAGGGCACCGAACTCCCCTCGAACCGGATCCCATTCCGTCCGCCAGATGAAGCTCAACCCCCACTCCTGCCACGCCGGCCGGGAACCCAACCAGAGCTCCATGAAGATCAGGGTCGCCATGGCCACGACCAGGAGTGCGATCCCTCCCGTCAGATATCGGAACCAGCGCCGGCGTATGGCGTCACCCCACTGCTCCCTCCGACTCCGACGTGGAGGAGGCGGCCGCCTGACGGAGGAGGTGCCGCCCACACCGGTCCTCAATTTTTCGGATTCCGGCCGAGTCCGTCTGGCCTGATCCGTTCCCACCTCAACAGGATTCACCAGGTCCTCACCGGCTCACCGTTGAAACGCACTCGATCCAGGGTCTCCAGGTTGAGGCGCTGAACTCCCTCGGGGATCGCGGCGTTGTTCACATCAGGGTTGAAGGCTTGTCCCTCGGTCACCGTCCACTCGATCCAACGAACAATGTCCTGGGCCCGCTCCATGGTCATCTGGCTGCCCAGTCGATCCAGCTCCTCGTAGATGAAGAAGTAGGAGAAGGAGGAGATGGGATAGGAGCCCTGGCCGGGAGCATCGGTGAAGCTGACTGTATGCCAGGCCTCGTGACCGGCAGGGAGATCATCCACCACCATGGCCGCCGCAGCCGTTCCGCCCTCCAGGCTGGGCTGTATGAACACCCCCTCCCTGTTGAGCATCGCTGCAGTCGGCAGACCCAGGCTTTCCACATACGACAACTCGACGTAGCCAAGGGACCCGGTATTGTTGCGGATGGCTCCGGCCACCCCCTCGTTGCCATTTCCTCCGATGCCCAGGGGCCACGAGACAGAAGTGGAGAACCCCACGTTCTCGGCCCACGCCTCGCTCATCTTGGTCAGGTATTCGGTGAAGACATAGGTCGTGCCCGATCCGTCCGAACGATGAACCACCACGATGGATCGGTCCGGCAGCTCAGCTCCCGGGTTCAGCTCCTCCAGCGCTGGATCATTCCATCGGCTGATCCTCCCGTCATAGATACGGGCAAGCACCTCTCCTGAAAGACGAAGCTCGTCCACACCTGGAAGGTTGTAGGCCACGGCCACCGTTCCGATGGTGAAGGGGAGAGTCAGGGTCCCCTCGGCATTCCGAGCCTGCTCCTGACTGAGCGGTGCCTCCGAGGCGGCAAAATCCACCGTCAGGTCCGTGTGGGCTCGAATGCCGCCACCGGAGCCGATGGAGTTGTAGTTCACCCGTCCTCCAGTCGCTGCCTGGTATTCGCTGCTCCAGACGCTGATGAGGGGCATGGCGAACGTGGCTCCGGCACCGGTCAGGGTCTGGCCCCGGGTCGTGCCTGTACCGTCTCCTCCGCAGGCTGCCACAGTCGCCATCGCCAGGGAAATAGCCAGCGCTGGGACGACGCGGGAACGCCGACTGGCCTGGCGGTGATGCTTCGCTTTCATCAGGGACCTCCGTCCGAGGGACCGACGTAACAGAACCTTCAGCGAAAAGCTGACGGTTGCATGTCACAGCCCTGTAACGAAGGGGGTTCGCCGAGGTAACGGTGCGGCGAGGGAGGGACCGGACCCCATCAGAGATCCAGGTTCCTACACCCGGGGTGGGTGGACCTGGAGCCTCGGAATGGTTCAGAAGAAAGGGGGCCCCTGGGGCAGGTGGGCTCAGAGGGCCAGGTTGAACTGGACCCGGAATTCCTGATTGTCATCGCCCGTGGCCTTCATCCGAATATTCCGAACATCGGCCTGGATTTTCGCACTGTTTCCACGAAAGTAGTAGCTATACCCAAGACCGGATTCGGTGGCAGATTCTTCTTGGTCCAGCCCTGAATCCACGACTGCCCATCGAGCGGCTACCTCATGGCGGGAACTGGGGAGCAGGTACCCCAACTGAGCGTACCACCCGTCGGACACGTCCGTGGGGCTACCCGTCTCCCGAGCCCACTCCCGGTAGACCTCCCCGGTGGCACTCCAACCGCCAACCCGGTAGACCAGTTCTCCGTTCATCCGGGAGATCTCCACAGGACCCGTTTCCTCCTCCACCGTATTGTTCATCCCCGCCACACCCACCGCCAGGTGCTGCTCCGGTGAGCGGACGCGGCCACTCTCCAGGAGGGGAAGAGACCCAAAGGGAGTGAGGACAACCCGCCCCACCGACATCACTCTCCCGCCGGGATTCGAACTCTGATTGATCCCGTTGCCGTTGTAGATTCCTGTGGCGTACTCCACCCTGTCGCCCCCCAGCTGGCCACCAAGGGAGAGTCCCTGCTGGCGGCCCACGGAGAAGCGGCCATCCACAATACTGCGGTCCACGAAGTGGAGGGCGCCTGACGACACGAGCTGTTGGCGACCGAAGGGGGCCTTGCCCTGGCCCGCCCACAACACCAGCTCAGGTCGGAGGGCATAGCGAACGTTGGCATCGAAGAGGCGGACCTGCGATCCGGCCAGCTCCAACTGGATGAAATAGTCAAAGCGTTCGTATGCCTCGCCTCCCAGGCTCAGCCTCCCCCGTCGGATCTGGAGGGTGTTGGAGTCCTCCTCCGTCTCAAAGGTATGGCGAACCTGTACGCGGGCACCGATCCGCATGGTGAAGGGAGGAGCTTCATCCAGGACGCCTACGCCTTGTCCTTGCCACTGGGATGGAGACGGGAGAGAGTCTGCGGGCAGCCATGGGACACCAACCTCCTCTCCAGCCGCCGTCAGTCCGGCAGGTGTAGCGGCCCCCAGGAGGAAGCCACCCACGAGGACCTTGCACCAACTCCTGAAATGAAACCGGCCGGCCATCCGCCCACCTCGTTATGGGTTCTTCCCCCACGAACTCGCTTCGAGGCCCGAATGTGATGAAGGGAGAGGGGATTGGCCACCCCTTCAGCGGAGTCCGCGAAGGGTAGAGTGGGGACCATCTCCGGGTGATGGTCACCGCAGGGCTCCTCGCGCTGGAAAGCCCAGGGGCTGCTCGGGGACGTTCATTCCCTGACGGAGGACTCCGGCGCACTCGGGAGCCTGCCTACCACAGGGACCTCCATGGGAAGGATGACCCGGATGGTGGTCCCCTCTCCGAGCTCGCTCTCTGCCTCCACCCTGCCACCATGCTGCTCCACCAGGTGGCGGACGATGGCCAAGCCCAGGCCGGTGCCACCATCGGCACGAGAACGGGCCGGGTCTGCACGGTAGAAGCGCTCGAAGATCCGTCCCAGATGGCGAGTTGGGATCCCACTTCCGGTGTCCTCCACCTCCAATGCCATCTCACCCCCGGCCAGGACTCGACCTCGAAGACATATCCGCCCCCCCGACGGGGTATGCCGGAGGGCGTTGCTGAACAGGTTGGTCAGGACCTGGCGGAGCCCGCCCGGATCCGCCAGCACCTCCTGAGCTCCACGATCAACATCCAACTCGAAGACCACTCCCTTCTCCTGGGCAGGGGCGCGGAAGGGCTCCCACGCTTCCCCAGCCAGTTCTGAGACCTGGATGGGGACGATTTCGGGCTGCCATCCCCCGGACTCGATCTTGGACAGGTCGAGGAGATCCTCCAGAATAGCCTGGAGGCGGTCAGCGTTGGCCTGCAGGCGCTGGGCGAAACGCCGGCGCAGCTCCGGCGGAAGCTCTTCATCCAGAAGGGTTTCGGCGTGCCCGCGGATCACGGTCAGGGGCGTCTTCAGCTCATGGGACGCATTGGCCACGAAGTCCCTCCGCACGCCTTCCAGACGTCGAAGTTCGGTGATGTCCAGGAACACCAGGACCGCCCCTCCCCTGGGCAGGGGTTCGGCCGTGGCCAGCAGGTGGAGGTCGCCGTGCGTGAGTTCAGTCGGGGGCACGGCCAGTCCGTCCAGCACCTGGCTCACCATTTCCAGGAACCCTCGATGCCGTGCCACCACCTGCGGGGCACTTCCTTCCACTTCGGAGTTCAATCCGAAGATGGCACGGGCTGCAGGATTGGCACGCCGGACCTGGCCCCTGGCATCCAGGGCCAGAACTCCTTCGGCCATGGAATCGATGAGCACGGCCATCTCCTCCCGCTCTGCCTCCAACTGCCCCAGTCGCCTCTGCAACTGGTCGGCCAGGGTGTCCAGGGCTGAAGCCAGCTCTCCCAGCTCGTCATGCCGGCCCATGCGAAGCCGGGGACCCAGATCCCCGCGAGCCATGGTCAGAGCGACTCGTCTCATCTCCCGAAGGGGCCGGGTCACCGCCAGGCTCACCGCCAGTGACAGGAGAAGAGCCAACAGCAGGGCCACACCGCCAACCTGGAGGATCTGCCGGCGCACGCTGGCGATGGCGGCGTCAATGGCCCCCACATCCATGGCAAAGCGGATGACCCGTCCCCCCGATGCCTCCACGGCGGCGTAGACCAGATCCGCATCCACGGACGTGCTGTATCGGATCGAGGTCCCTTGCCCACTACTCCAGGCGGCCTGGATCTCCGGACGATCCGAGTGATCATCCATGGCGTCGATGGCACCCCTGGGCACTCCCGATTCTCCCAGAACCTCCCCCCCAGCCCCGACGATGGTGACCCGATGGCCCGTAAGGTCAGCCATTCGCCGAGCCAACCCATCCGGATCCTCATCCCCTTCCAACTCCAACAGCTCTCGGCCCAGGGCGAGCTCTCGGAGAAGTTCATCCCCGGCCTGATCCAGGAGGGGCTGCCGCAAGGTGGTCTCCACCCCCCAGACCAGAGAAAGCACCACGCCCACGACCAGGACCAGGTAGCTGAGGAAGAGCCTGGTGTGGGCGCGGAGGGTCATCACAGTGGAGGCCTTGGAATGATCCGGAGGAATTCAACTGGGTGGGTCGGTCCGAAAACGGTATCCGAACCCCCGAACCGTTTCGAGCCACCCTGCGGCCTCGCCCAGCTTTGCCCGGAGTCGTTGAACGTGCATGTCCACGGTTCGGGTGGTGATCCGGGCCGTCGTGTCCCAGACGGTCTCCAGGAGTTGCCTACGATCCTGCACCCGGCCCCGGCGTTCCACCAGGACCTCAAGCAGTCTGTACTCCGTGGGCGTCAGCTGCAGTGGCTGACCATTCACCTCCGCCTGGGCAGCTCCCGTGTCGATGGTGACCGGCCCGGCCCGGAGGATCCTTCCTCCGCTGGAGATAGGCGGCTCCTGCCGGACTCGACGAAGAACTGCCCTGACCCGGAGCACGAGCTCCTGGGGTGAAAAGGGTTTGGAAACGTAGTCATCCGCCCCCAACTCCAGCCCCTCCACCCGGTCCCGCTCCTCTTTCCGGGCCGTCAGGAGGATCACTGGAATGCCGGCCAGCTCCGGACGGCCCCTCAGCTCCCTGAGGACCTCCAGTCCCGACATCTCAGGGAGCATGAGGTCCAGAATGACCAGGTCGGGAACCTCCCGCTCCACGGCCACCAGTGCCTCGGGACCGGTGGTGGCCGTCCGGACCCGGTACGACTCGCGAGCCAGATGATAGGCCACCAGAGCGGCGATGTCCGGCTCATCGTCCACTACCAGGATGTGTGCGTCCATCCCCTTCCCCTTTCCGGCCACCCCTCACGGAACAAGAACCTGGTGCCTCCGGGTCCCTACCCTTCAAAGGGGTGGGCGGTGCCCGCACTTCAAGCACCCTGCCTTCGGATGGCGGTCCCTCCTGGCCACTCGCGTCCTCACTGGATCCGGCAGGCCCGCCTCGGGTATTTCCAGTCGCTCAACCTTTTCGAGATTCGGGTCCGCCTCGAAGGTGGCCCCAAGAATCACTGTCCCTTCTTGGACCTGCCATGTCCGTGATTTCCACCACCGGTCGTCCCACCCTGCCCGTTACCCGCGGGTCCGGCTCCTCTTCGACTTCCCTTCTGGCCAGGCTCGGCGGCGCTCTTCTCCTCCTGCCACTGATCGTGGCGGGGTGCAGCGACACACCCACGGGCCAGAATCTCCCAGGCCCCGGCGAGGGGGCTGGGACCATCACCTTCGCCGAAAACGCATGGGAATTCGACGTGGGTCTCTGCATTGTGGAGGGCGACTCCAATGCCCCTACTGGCTACATCTACTACCTGGAGGGCCACTATCCGCCGGAAGAAGCACTCATCGTAATGCGCCGAAAGCTCCTCCCCGGCGGAGGCAATGTAGGGGACCCGGGCCACGACCCCGAACATCTGTCGGACCTGGTGCACATCTTCTTTGGTGACGAAGAGGCCCCTGACTCCATATACCAGGGCGGGTATCAGCCGGAAATTGGGCACGAAACCATGATCGAGCCCTTCTTGAACGTCCAGGGCCGGTCGGTCTCGGCCGTAGGCGTCCGCCTGATCCCCGAAGGGATCGTCGACCCGGCACGAGCCTGGGAAGTGGACCTGGAAGCCTACTGCTGACCCCCGCTCCTTGAATACACCACACCTTCGCCGGGCGTGCACACTGCATCGATGAATTGGTCCCGGGCGTCCATGGGAACCCGCCGCACCAACTGCAGATCAAACCCGATCCCCACCGTGACGGGACCCGGAGACGCCCTCCCTCGAATGTCGGCCAGGAGACGGTCGTAGAACCCTCCACCCTGCCCCAGTCGTCCCCCAAGCCGGTCGAAGGCCAGTCCCGGGAGGATGAGGAGGCGACAATGGGCTGGAGAAGCTTTGGAGAGGTTCCCGGGAGGAGTGGGGATCCCCATCCTGTCCCGGGGCAACTCAGCGCTGGCCACCTCCAGGGGGAGGCGACGGAACATGAGGGTTCTCCCCTCCACAGAAGGAAGTATCCGTTGGATGCCAAGTCCCTGGAGCATTTCATCCAGGGGAGAGGTGGCGATCTCGAAGGGGAGATTTGCGAAGAAGGCTACAGTTCCCCCTTCCTCTCCCAGCTCTTGATCCCTCAAGAAGTTGGCCAGGTGCCGGGCGATGGCCTGCCCGGCCTCAACTCGCTCTTTGTCCGAGAGTTCCTGGAGACGAGCACGCATCTCCGTCCGGAGTAGGGCCTTTCCCTTCCCTTCGGCTCTGATGGACATGGGGCTCCCTGGCGCGCTCCCAACGGTGGCGCCCTGTACTTCTTTGACGGCCAAAGGCCATCCGCATCACTTCGCGGATGGTCGTCTTTCCAACACCGGGCCCGCCGGTGACTACCAACCGACGGGCCCGGTGTTGTTCTCTGGATTCATGTGCGTGCATCCGGGGGACTGTTGCCCTTCCCGGACGGTGATCAGTCCCGTCTACAGATGATCCAGGGCTGACTTCCGCAGTGTGGTCCATATGAAGTCATGCACGTCCAGGAGGTCGGCAGGCTCATGGTCCATGGACTCCAGCCGCTTTCTCACTCCCACCGCAACTCGCCGGTAGCTTCGATAGGACGCCGCCTTGGGCTTCCGGGTATAGGTACCGGTCGGGGCGATGGTCCCTGCCTGTCGGAGGAACGCGGACCGACGCACGGCTACATGCTCCTGCGGGTAGATCAGCGCCAGAAGAGCGGTGGATATCCGCCAGGACGGTCGTCCGCCCAGCAGGTCCTCCAGCGCCGTCAGGTACTCTTCGAACCTGTCGTCGAAGTTACCGCTTCCATGGAGAAGCCCGAAGATGGCCTCAGCATAGCGTTCACTTTCCTCTTCGTCGAAGCGACGCAGGCTCTTCACATGCGAGAGGGGAACCAGATTGGTGTCCGCCAGCAGGTCGCAGATGGACTCGGTTATCTCGACCTGACGCCCCTCCTCCATCAGCGGTCCAGCGCGCTCCAGGGCAAGAGCCTCTTTGGCTGCCCTCAACACGGGCTCTCGGTGGCGCTTCAGGGCAGACGCTCCATCACTGGCATCGCCTCGCTTGTCCTCAATCCACTTGGGGTCATCAAACCCTTTGGGATAGAGCTTGGTGAAAAGCGTCACCTGCTGTTCGAAGGTGCAGACAGCCTTCCGGACCTTCTGCTCTCCCCCGCTCTTCAGAGCTTTGATGGCTGCCTGCAGGTTGGCCCGAACGGCGTCTATGGGACCATCCGAGTCTTCGACTGGATCCAGGAGGTCGTAGTACCCTTCCTGGATTTTCCGAAGCTTTCCATCTTCGAACTGATAGGCCCTTCGGCCGCTCTTCTCCCAGGCCAGGAGTGCCATCCCCCATTCAGGCCGCTGCGAATGTCGATACAGCTGCTCGGGGAGTTCTTCCTGTTCCCTATCGGGCACGTTCAATGTCTGGGTAGCCAATCCGATTCCTTGGTTTCGGGTTTTGGAGAAGTGACTCGGGGCTCACCACAATGCGCTGAACAAGGGTGAAGCAGAGCAGATCGATCCTGCTCGGGCCTGCATGGTTCCTCGCAACATTCAGCGCCGTGGACCGGCCAGCGCCGGGCCGCACGCCCTGTCAAGTGTATGCATTTTAAGGGCTTGTGTTCCGCATTGACAACGTCGGCAGGAAATAATCCTGCTGGGACCGGCTGAAAATCTCCCACCTCTCTGGTGCCAGAGGGACTGTGGGGGCTCATCCAAGCATTCAAATACCTCATTGGGACGCAGGGACCCGGATCCCCCGGCCGGAATGCAATCCACATCGACGGTCGCCTGGGCGACGAGGCCTGGGGCCCCCTGGTGGCAGTGGGGTTGGCACAGCGCCGAGGTTTCTGGCGACCACGCTTGGCGTGTTCCCCACGACCGCCAGAACGAAGCCAGGCTCCGCCGGGGTCAAGAAAGCTGCACTCGCCTCGCGCAGTTTCTCTCCTCTACACCAACCGGACCGTGTATACGAAGGCGAAGCCGACAAAAAGCCCGAGAAGGACAAGGGTCGCAGCTGCGTGGTAGCGGAGGTTCTTCGTCCAGGCGAGGGAAACGAAAAGGATGAAGGCGATCACCTGGAACAGGCGCGCGGGTTGAAGCAGGGGTTGCGCCAGGAGGAGCTCGCTCACGACCTGCACCACGATGCCCAGGGAGACGAGGCCGAAGAGCCAGCCGTGTTCCCGCAGATAATAGGCCTTCAGGTCGATGGGGCTTCCGTCATCGGATTCCCGGTCCGGCAGAACCCAGCAGGCGATGAGAAAAAGGAGGACCGGCACCAGAAGAAAGAAGACGTACGCGAAGTAGCTCCTCCACACCTCGGCCTGCAGGACGTAGAAGTAGATCCACCAGAGCTGGATAAGCTGGAGGAAGATGAGGCTGGCCCACACCATGGGGAGCCAATGAAAGCGGACCCGTTCCCGAGCCCGCACCAGGTGATGGAAGCTCGTCAAAAGGTCCGCGATGGCGAGACCGATGATAATCGAGACCAGGATGATCAGATGTTCCGCTGGGTTCATGGCCCGGGCCGGTCGGAGGAAGGCTCAGCAGCGGTGCCGAGAATACGGCGCGTCCGAAAGTCCAGCAACTACAAGCCGGCGACGCCTTGCCAGGCCCCACCCAGACCGTACGGCCGATGGGCTCACCCGCGCGCCAAACCACTCCTGCCTCTTCGGCCGGCTCGGCCCACGGTCTCACCGCCCCCCTTCTGGCGCACCGTGCCTCCCACCACCAGAGCCGCCGAGATGATCAGGAGGTTCTTGATGATGTACTGCCCCTCGATGGTTGGGGCGAAGGGGTAGCGTCCCGACTGGAAGGTCACCTCTGGGAGGAGCACCAGAGGAAGGAGGGTCCCCACCATCTGCATGGCCAGGAGCGCGATGGCGAGCCGGGCCGTCTTCCGGAAGAGGAAGGCCACGCCGATGGCCACTTCCCACCACCCGATAACGGCCAACCACTGCGATGGAGAGAGCCCCGGCATCCAGCCGACCGTGGCCTCGACGAGGGGTCCCGCCGGCGAGATGCCGAAGGGTTTCAGTATCCCGAACCAGATGAATATGAGGCCGAGGGACACCCGGAGCGCCAAGATGCCCCACCGCGCCATGAAGGCGGCGATCGTGTGATCCAACTCATCAAGAGTCATGGGCCAGGCCAGGGTTCGAAGTGGAGGGGCCGGATCGTTTCGGGCACTGATCTACCCGATATCCAAGTCAACGAGAAAGATCCGCAATCGTATCTCCGAAGATATCGGTAATGGTCACCCGGTCCGGAATGAAGGTGGTGGGCCTGAGGCGCAACTCGAACCAGCCCGCGTCGGGACGACCGGCGTCGATATGGACGCCGTTCTGCATCTGGTCGTCGCGGGGCTGGGCTCCCCTGACCACGATGTCATAGTAGTCGAGCGTCCGCGAATCACCTGATCCGGAAAGCGCGATCGAGCGAATCGTCATCGCCTGGAGTGGAACGCTCAGAAGCACCTGGGTCTCGGTAAACTCGCCGGTTGGCGCATCGGGATCATCGTGGGCAAGCAGTTCGAGGGGATTTCGGCTCAGGCGTTCGTCTCGCACCCGGGTGTCGCGGGGGAGGCCGACGAAGTACCCCAGATGCAAGTGCGGAGTCGACGCCCCCGTCTGCCCAACGGTGCCCAACCGCTCCCCCACTTGCAGGGAATCACCCTCCTGGACCTCGATTTGGCGCAGATGGAGATAGGAGGTCGAGCGGTCACCCGAGTGAGCGACCAGGACCGCGTTGCCAGGCCCGGTGCTCGAACCATCCCAGTTCGAGACCAGAACCACCCGCCCCGGAAGAACCGAATACACGGGAGTGCCCGGCGAAGCGGGAAGATCGATGCCCGCATGAAAATCGTACCGGCTCGGCAGTGCCCGCGGTCCATACGGGAAACTGATCGAGTCTGCGTCGGGCTCGTCCACATTGGCAAGCGGCCAGACCAGTTGCGCACCGTCAGGAGGACCCCAAGGAGGTGGATCATTGGGGTCCGGAGGGGTGACGGAGGTGTCGGATCCACACGCCGCCGCAAGAAGCAGGAGGGTGAGGAGAAGCGGGATGCGGCGAAACTGAGGTCGGGTCATCGGCGGTCTCGCCTTGCGGGTCGAGGGATCGGGAAGGGAGTCACCCACTTCCTGTAAACTACGACCCCTGAGTCACACCGGAAGCCAACAGCGTGCCATCAGGGATTGGCCTCGCTCGCTCAGCACTCAAGAACCAGACCCATCCAACAGGCCCCAGATGACACACCCCACGCCACACCATAAAAAAAGCGCCACAACGCAAAGCGTTGCAGCGCGTGGTTCTAGCAGCCCCTTCGGGCCAGCGGAGGCGGAGGGACTCGAACCCCCAAGGGCGATGAAGCCCGCCGCATTTCGAGTGCGGTGCCTTACCAATTAGGACTACGCCTCCAGAAAACCTGGTCTTCTGGTTGAAGAGCCATGAGGGGCACCCCATGACTATTCTCAGGTCGCTCTCTCCGGCTCGAACCTCCGGTTCTCATCCGGGCTCGTCCGAGAAGTCGGGCAACCTCCTTCAGTCGGGGCGCCCGGATTACCTCGCTCTTCGCTCGGTGGTCTCCGCTCGCTCCCTTCGGTCGCTCTCTCCGGCTCGAACCTCCGGTTCTCATCCGGGCTCGTCCGAGAAGTCGGGCAACCTCCTTCAGTCGGGGCGCCCGGATTCGAACCGGGGACCTCTGCGACCCGAACGCAGCGCTCTACCGGACTGAGCCACGCCCCGATGGTTCTTGCTTCTCTGGAGGGGGAAGTCCAACGAGTCCGGACCGGCGTCCAAGCACCAATCCGGATCTCTTCGAACCAAACGGACGGGGTGGGATTCGAACCCACGCGGGCGTAAACCCACACGATTTCCAATCGTGCGCCTTAAGCCACTCGGCCACCCGTCCTAACACAGTAAACGGAGGGGGTGGGATTCGAACCCACGAGGGCCTTTCGGCCCAACGCCTTAGCAGGGCGCCGCCTTAAGCCACTCGGCCACCCCTCCCGAAAATCGTTCAGTTGCCCCTCCTGGGCTCGAACCAGGACTCTCCTGTTCCAGAGACAGGCGTGTTGCCAATTACACCAAGGGGCAATGAGTCGCGCTTGATCAATCTCGAAGAAGCGCACCGGATGGTCAAATTCTCCCCATCCGCCCATCCGCTCACTTGCTCGGTTCCCATACTCCCCTTCGGGAGCGGGCGGCCGGGGCCAGAGCCACCAGTCGGATTTGAACCGACGACCCCGTCATTACGAATGACGTGCTCTACCCCTGAGCTATGGTGGCGGCGACAATGGTCGAGTGGAGCCGAGGGGAGTCGAACCCCTGACCTCTAGAGTGCGATTCTAGCGCTCTCCCAACTGAGCTACGGCCCCTCACACCGCAGTGGACCGATCTCCGACACGTCAGTGGGCGCGAGAGGATTCGAACCTCTGACCTCTACGATGTCAACGTAGCGCTCTAACCAACTGAGCTACGCGCCCCTCTTCTCAACTTCGTGCCAGCCAGCGTCATATCAGACCCTGGGATCGGGATCCGGTCATCACAATGCGCCCGGGAGGACTCGAACCCCCAACCTCTTGATCCGTAGTCAAGCGCTCTATCCAATTGAGCTACGGGCGCCCGCTTCCAATCTCAGGAGCTTCGTGAATGCCCACGACAGGACTCGAACCTGTACGCCGTTTCCGGCACTGGTCCCTCAAACCAGCCTGTCTACCAATTCCAGCACGTGGGCATACCGCACTGATGCGCCCAAGTCTTATCCGCTACGTATGTAGCAAGCGAAAAGAGCTGCTGGGCAATGGACCCACCATGCTCGGGGAGGGATTCGAACCCTCACAGGGTTTCCCCCACAGGATCCTGAATCCTGCGCGTCTACCAGTTCCGCCACCCGAGCTTCAGGGCCTACTGAAGTGGAGCCGAGGGGAATCGAACCCCTGACCTCCTGAATGCCATTCAGGCGCTCTCCCAACTGAGCTACGGCCCCAACTTCCAACCAGAAAACCTGGACTTTCAAAAAGCTTACGGGGCTGACGGGACTCGAACCCGCGACCTCCGGTGTGACAGACCGGCACTCTAACCAACTGAGCTACAGCCCCCTACCTGCATTGTTTTTCCAACACCCTCTCCTACGCCCTCACGGGGAATCGAACCCCGACCGCCACCTTGAAAGAGTGGAGTCCTAGCCGTTAGACGATGAGGGCCAATCAGCTCAAGTTCCGTGCCTGAGTCGCAGGCCGCTTCACTGGTGGCACCCGCCTGATCTCTACAGGCCCGGAGGGACTCGAACCCCCAACCGCCGGTTTTGGAGACCGGTGCTCTACCAGTTGAGCTACGGACCTTCGTTTGGCCTCGTGGCCGGTCCACTTCGACCCGCCATTCTCGGTTCATGGCCAGGGGCGGAATCGAACCGCCGACACCACGATTTTCAGTCGTGTGCTCTACCAACTGAGCTACCTGGCCCAAGAAAAACCGCCTGGCCCCTTGCGGAGCGCAGGCGGGATGTTGTGTCCCGGCGGAGCGTCGTCTCCTCTACCGGTTCATCCCGCCCTTCAGGACAGCCTGGCTAGACCAGGTATCAGCTTGCAGCCAGATCGGCACTCGAGAACGGCTGGCAATCCCTTTCACTTCGCCTCCTCTCAGCGCGATCAACGAACGTGTCTGCGATCCCTGGGTCGCCGAGTCGACCTTCTCCTCGAGTCAACTCTTCCCTAAATGAGCAAGCGCCGCCGTCGGCGACGCTCAGTCCGGCTCTCAAACTAATAGCGGGGGCGGGATTCGAACCCGCGACCTTCGGGTTATGAGCCCGACGAGCTACCAGACTGCTCCACCCCGCAACAAGGACACCAACTATACCCCTGCCTGAGAGGGGTGTCAACCCTCTCCAAGCAACTTTTCGAATCAACCCGCCAGCCCATGCTCAACGCCTACCCGCCAATGGCTGCACCGGGTCCGCCCGGGCCCTCGCAGAGGTTGAGTCAAGGGTGCAGTAGCGTTGACCGGCTTGAGGGGGAATCCGTCCGAATCTCAGGCCTCCAAGCGGGGCAGTGGCGCCGGACTCCATCTCGCGTCCCCATGATCAGGACAACCGACCGGTCCGTCCAAGTTATTGTGATACCAGATCTTATAATGTTTTCGTAGGCCAGCTGATCAAGCGTTCTGGAAGAAATGTTGTCCAGCCACGCAACATTCACCGGCTTTCGATAGTCTCATATCATGTAAACCAAAGTCAGAAGGGAAGGGCGATCGACGGAGCCCGGAACGAAGCAACTCGCTCCGGGTCCGTCGACAAAGCTGGACTACCCATCCTCCTGGCTCGAAAAACTCAGAATCTGATCGGCGAGTCCACCTCGCGTCCGCGAGTTGTGGAATTGCCTTTTTCGAAGGAGATACCTGGATGATCGCGGCAACCGGAACGGCAGAGGCGTTCAAGGAGCGAGCAACTCCGAACCTGACAGAGCGCTCGCCGACCGCAGGGCATGAGAACTCGATGCTTCTGGTCGGTCTTGAACGTCTGGCCCCCCCGCTCATCGCCGGATTCGAGGCCGAAGGTGTCCGGACCCTGGCCACCGATAGTGACGAAGAAGCCCTTCTGGTGAGCCAGCGTCACCGGCCCCGGCTCATACTCGTGGGGCAGGAGTCACTGGCTGACCCCCTGGCGGTGGTCCATGATATCCGGGCAGTTCATCCAGGCGCGTGCATCCTCTTCCTGGCCTCGAGCACGGACCCTGAGCCCGCGCTGGAAGCCATGGCACAGGGCGCCGACGACATCGTACCGCCCCCGCACTCCGTCTCCTCCGTCCTCCTTCGCGCCAGAATTCTCCAACGCCGAGAACAAGGGGTGGGAGGAGGGCGACAAGGTAGCCGGCAACCGGCATCGAACCGGCTCGTCATCGACCGCCTCTCCCGAACCGTGTTGGATGGAAAGGGCCCCGTGGCCCTGACTGGCCGGGAGTTCGAACTCCTGGAGCGTCTTCTGGAAGCCAATGGGCAGGTCGTACCTCGGGGCCAGATCCTGGCGGATATCTGGGGGCAGGATCAAGATAATGAGGCGGTTCTTGACGCCACGGTCCACAGGCTTCGGCGTAAGCTGGAGGACGACCCTGGACAACCTACAATCCTCACCACCGTCCGAGGGGTAGGTTATCGGTTGGCGGTTCAGCACATCCGCTTGACCGGGAGCTGAAACGCATCTTGAGGACGCGCTCCTCCGACGTTACCTTCTTCCGTCTCGGGACGTGGCGCAGTCCGGTAGCGCACTGCAATGGGGTTGCAGGGGTCGCCGGTTCGAATCCGGCCGTCCCGACTCTTCAAGGTACTCAGTATGAGAACCGCGAAACCCCGGAAGATCAATAATGAGAAGGCCCGGCAAGGCATTTCGCCTTGCCGGGCCTTCTCATTTTGAGAGCGGAGACAACCTGAAAGTCTCGCTTTGAAAGAGGATCTTGTCGCAGTCTGTCACAGTGTGGAGACCGCCTCCCCCTCAGACGGGGCCCGGGGTGAATCGATGCGGTTCATCGATGATCGCCGGGACGTCTGCGGGGTCGAGCCGATCTGCCGGGTCATCCCGATCGCCTGGTTGACTTACTGCGCAGAGAAGGCATTGCAGCGGGACCCGGGCCGTCGATCAGCCCGTGCGGGATGGGATTCTGGCCCCCAACTCCAGACCCAACCGCTCCTGGGACGGGATGGAGGAGAACCCAGAGCTTCACACGGCCCATCCACGCTGAACTGAGCACCCGCCGCAGGATCGAGCCCTCCGCCGGACTGGACCTTCAGTACAATATCACCCCGAGCCTGCGAACGGCCGTAACGATGAATACCGGGTTCCACTGGCTGACCATGAGCTGGCCTCTCATACTTCCTTCAGGCTACCCTCCACCGATCAGCCTACGCTTCCCGTCGGGAGGCGGCTGGCCGGCAACACGAACCACGATGACTCTTCCCTTCCGGTAAGGATGCCCGGTGTCATGCTCGCCTCCCCCCCTTCCATCCACCTTCGTGTTCCCAGGCTCCAGCTCATGAACCGCCTCGGAGTGCCCACTCTCCGCCAGCTCTTCCGATCCGTTCTCCTGGGATTCGCAGCACTCCTCTGGACCACCGGATCAATAAGCGCCCAGCCCGCTCCCCTGGCCGGCCTGGACGCATACGTGGAACAGGCATTGCACGATTGGGAGATTCCGGGACTGGCCCTGGCCGTGGTTCAGGGGGACTCCCTCCTGCATGCCCGGGGCTATGGCGTTACCCGCCTGGACGGGGACGAGGAGGTGGACGAGCATACCCTCTTCGCCATCGCTTCCACCACCAAGGCCATGACGGTTGCGGCACTGGGCATCCTGGTGGATGAGGGGCAATTGAGCTGGGACGACCCGGTCTCCCGGCACCTTCCAGGGTTCCAGGTCTCAGATCCCTACGTGACCCAGCAGCTCAAGGTCCGGGACCTCCTGACCCATCGGGCCGGCGTCGCCCGAATGGACAACCTCTGGATCGCCTCCCCCTTCCATCGGGCGGAGATCCTGGACCGTGCCCGCCACCTGCCTCAGGTCCAAAGCTTCCGGGAGGAATACGGCTACAACAACATTCTCTACATTGCCGCAGGCGAGATCGTGGAGTCCATCACCGGCACGAGTTGGGACGCTTTCCTGGAGAGCCGGATCTTCCAGCCCCTGGAGATGCATCGGAGTACGACCCGGGCCGCCGTGGTGGAAGAGCGAGAGAATGTAGCCCACTCCCACACCCGGGTGGACGGGCAGATTCAGGCCATCCCTCGCCGAGACTATGACGCCATCGGAGGTGCAGGCGCCGCCTGGTCATCTGCATCCGAACTGGCTCGGTGGGTGAAGCTCCACCTGGGACAGGGGGAGTTCGAAGGCGAGTCCCTGGTCTCCGCACAACGGCTGGAGGAGATGTACACTCCCCACACTCCCATTCCCATCGACTCGGTCGGTGCCCGACTCCATCCCACCAATCACTTCCTGTCGTACGCCCTGGGATGGCGTGTCCAGGACCTCCACGGAACCCGACTCGTCCACCACTCCGGATCCATCAACTACACGCGAACTCAGATTACCATGGTCCCGGATGAGGGGATCGGCATCGTCGCCATGGCCAATCTGAGCTCCAGCAACCTCCAACTTGCCCTCACCCACTGGATTCTGGATGCTCTGCAGGACCGAGAGCAGCAGGACTGGAGCAGCCTCTACCTGGAACTCCTCCATCGAAACCAGGAGCAAGGAGATCAGGCCGAGGAGGAGTTGGTGGCCAGCCGACTCCCGGACACCGGCCCATCCCTGACACCGGAAGCCTACGTCGGGCGCTACGAGGATGACCTGTTCGGGACGGTCACCATCGAACTCCAGGGAGACGCCGAGAGTTGGCGGGAGGACGCAGGGGAATCAGAGGGAGCCGAAGGGCAGCTCTCAGAAGCCCACGAGTCCTCTCCCGGCTTCGTGGGGCTCGTCCTTCACTACTCCGACGAATACGTGGCTGACCTGGTTCACTGGCACCAGGATCTATTCAGGGCCGAGTGGCGTCGACCAGGAGCTGGACGGACCTTCGCCCACTTCACACTTGACCCACAGGGGCGGCTGACTGAGGTGAAGCTGGATGGATTCGCCACCTTCTCTCGCGTGGACCCCTGACCCGGGAGACAGGAGTTCCCCCTGGATCCTGTAGTCCGCAGCCAGGGTAGAGGCGGTGTCCTGTGGATTTTGAGACGTCCGACCCGCATCGTCCATGAAACCCGCCCACCTCCTCCTCATCGGATCCGTTCTGGCCCTGCAGGCTTGCGATTCTTCGCCTGCGGCTCCGGAGCGTGGGCAGATTCCCCAGGACTGCTCCGAGGCCCTGGACCTCCCCCAACTGTCCCTGGGCCAGGCAATCCGTTTGACGGGAACCGAACTGTCTCTCCTCTGCCTCCCGGAGTCGACCGAGGGACCGGTCGAATACCTCCTGGTTCTCCACCACGGCGCAGAGGAACCATCCGACTCCCTTCACGTGTCGATTCGGGGGGAGGGCATCTCACCTCCCGACTTCCGCCCCCCGACTACACCAACGGAGCCAATGGCCCGCTCGGGCCGGGGTGACCTTGGAGCACCCTGGCCACCTGATCCCTTCCGCAACGAAGTCCAACACCATGACCTCCGACAGGTCGAGGAGCGGGAACTGCCCTCCCTGATCAAGTCCCTTGCCCCTGGTCCCCCAGCTCTGTCCTCCCTCGGGCCAAGGCCCACTCCCGAGGTTGGCGACCAGCTGGAATTCAACGCCGGGGCCCGCGCCCCCGCCTGCACCGAACCCACCCTCCGGACCGGTCGGGTGGAAGCCATTTCGAATCGGGCCATCGTGGTAGCGGATACGCTGAATCCGGCCGGCGGATTCAACCGACGGCACTACGCACATTACGCTGCCACCTTCGATACCCTCATTGCCCCCTTGGCTGAGGGCGCCTTCGGCACCCCGTCGGATATCGATGGCAATGGCCGCGTCATCCTCTTCTTCACCCAGGAGGTGAATCGCCTGAGCTCTCCGGGGTCGGAGAGCTTCGTAGGCGGCTTCTTCTTCTCTCGAGATCTCTTTCCAGCAGAAGGATCCCCCAACCTCTCCGCCTGTCCAGCCAGCAACGAAGCCGAGATCCTCTATCTTCTGGTCCCCGATCCATGGGGGCAGGTGAACGAGAACCCTCGCTCGCTGGATTTCGTCCAGCGGATGACCGACGCAACCCTGGTCCACGAGTACCAGCACCTCATCAATGCTGCTCGGCGCTTGCATATCAATCGATCCGCAGGGTTCCCGGAAGCCACCTGGTTGAACGAAGGTCTTTCCCACATTGCAGAAGAACTCCTCTTCTACCGGAGTTCAGATCTGTCACCTCGCTCCAATCTGGATGTGGAGACCCTCCTTCAGGGAGACGGACGGCGGGTGGATGCACTCAACCGGCATCAACTCGCAAATGCCCAGCGGTTCCGTACCTTCCTCCGGGCGCCGGCCGTGAACTCTCCTCTGAACAACACCGATCGGCTGGCCACCCGTGGTGCATCGTGGCACTTCCTGCGATACGTGGCGGATCGGAGGGAAGGGAGCGATGCCGCCTTTCTCCGGTCGCTGGTCAATGGATCCGTCACTGGTCGGGATAATCTGGCCGCAGCCGTAGGCGGGAACGGCGAACTCCAGCGGCTCCTGGCCGATTGGAGTGTGGCCCTCTACACCGACTCCAGGATTCCCGGGGTCAACACCCGATTCAGGGACCTGAGCTGGAATCACGCCTCCATCTTCAAGGCCCTGGACCAACAGAGCGGCCATTCCAACCCGGCGTACCCCCTGGCCACCATCCCCCTCTCATCAGGAGAAGAGAAGACCCTGCGGGCAATGGGAGGGGGGAGCCTCTTCCTTCGGTTTGCGGCCCACGCTGATCAGGAATCCACCCTCAGGGTCCAGAGAGACGGGCTGGCGCCGCCGTCCCACCTCCAGGGAACCCTGGTACGCGTCTTCTGACCGACCTCGCTCCCTTCACGGGAAAGCTCTATCTTCCCAGCGGTTCCGGTCTGCCCATTTCATTTGATATCAGGCTCCCAAAAACCGTCCATGGTGCCTTCGCTCTTCCGAGCTGCCGTCCTCCTGGGTCTCTTCCTGTCCCTTCCCACGGCCCATGTCCTGGCTCAGGAATCGCCTGGACTTGGTTCAGACGGATCAGTAGGGGCCATCGTCTCGGTCCGACCAACAGCGTCACAGGTGGCTGATCATTTCATGCCCATGCTGGGTCTCGGCTTCGCCCTTCGGCTCACGCCCAACGTGGAGATCGGAGGCGATGGCTTCTTCAGTCTCCGTTCCGTCAGGGTGTCGCCGGATAATTCACCGGACCGCTCTGAATTGGCCCTTGGATACGGTGGAGTCTTCCTCCGCTACGGCCCCGGATCTGAATCAGGCAACCGAGGCTGGAACGCCGGGATCCTGGCCGGAACAGGCACGGCGCGAATCGAGTCAGCGCTGGTGGATGCGGAGTTGGACGCCGACAACTTCTTCGTGATCGAACCCTCGCTGGAGTACCGCCTTCCTCTCACACCCCGGATTGGTGTAGCCGCCGGTTTGTCCTACCGGCTCACTGGAGGAGCCGATCCGCTGCCCGGGGTGGAAGCCAGCGCGATCCAGGGTCCCTCCCTCTCGGTGGCCATCCAGTTCATCCGGGATCCCTGATCCTGAGACACTCCCTCCACTGAATCTGATTGACTTACCTCGAATATGCAGGTTTATTGTGCATATTCCCGAATATCCAGATCAGTGGACGACACGCAACGTCCAATCCATCCCATGGGAGCCTGGAATGGCCAAGAACGAAGAGAAGGTCATGCAGTTCGTCGAGAAGTCGTTGGCGGACACTCCGGACATTACCACGTCCGAGCTGTATGAAGCAGCCAAGAAGGTGGACTCGGGTGTGGAGCAGTTGTCTCTACGGCAGTTCAACGCCCGCTTCCCCCTTCAGGTGAAGCGCCGTCAGAGCCGGGCCAAGCCAGGCAGGAAGCGACTCCGAACCCGCCGTCGCACGGCTCGGGAGATCTCCGGTCGACAGCGGGATGAGGTCCGGAACATCTTCCTTCAATTCGCTTCCGATTTGAGCGCTGCCGAAGAGCGGAAGGAACTGGTGAAGGTCATCGCCCAGGTGGACCGTTATGTGGACGGGGCCATCAAGGCAACCAAAGATTGACTCGACCTCTCGTCCTTGTGAAAGCCACTTGGACAGGCCCCCCCCAGCTGGCGCAGCGATCTCCCCGGCGAAGCCCCAGCGAGCTCACCCCTTCGGCACGCCTTCGGCCTGAAATCGCTCCGCCAAGGCGACGAGTTCGCGGACTGCCACGGTGAGGGCCGGAAGTCCCGTTCGACCCTCGGATTCGATCTCCTCCACCAGATCCTGGTAGCGCTTCAATGGCTCCTGGTGCTCCGCCGACAGGGTGTCCACAGCCGCATCCACCGAGTCAGTCGCGGCCCGAACCCGCATGGTGGCGGCGACCAGTCGCTGGTGGGTCCAGGTCAGGTCATCATTGAGGGCGTGGGCCGCCCGCTGCTCCCAGCGGTCATCTCCGGCAGCATCGAAGATGCTCTGGCGGAGCCAGGGGATCCAGCACAGATCCGAGATCCGATAGAAGGTTCGGGCCACCTCCAGCGGATCGATGTCGGTTCGCCGATGGACCCGGAGGATCTCCAGTAGATGGTCCAGGAAGCGAAGGCTGATGAGACTCCGGGCAAACGCCTCGTCCGTTCCGTCTCCCTTCAGCTCCTCCACAAGCTCCTCGAAGAGTTCCCGGTCCCGTCCCGATACGATCTCCGGGAATGCCTCCCTGAGACGAGCCAGGCCGTTCAGGTTCTCCTCCACCATCTCCATGGTGTCCCGCTCTTCCGTCTGGCTCGTGAGAATCCAGCGGGTGGTTCGCTCCAGCACTCGTCCCAATCCCTGGAGCCAGCGGTATCCCGAAGCCAATGACATGGCCGATTCCCGAAGGCTCAGGCGAGCCCGGAGTTCACGATGCCCGATGAGCCGGGAAGCCACGAGCCAGGCCTGGGCGACCTGGGCCGGCGTCCTTCCCGTTCCGCGGGTCATCCGGTGGATGAACCCCGCCCCCATCATGTCCACCAGGTCATTGGTCAGCTGGCTTGCCACGATCTCTCGACGGAGTCGGTGGCTCTGGAGGGCGTCCTCACCGGCTTCTGAGAGGGCCGCCGGGGGAAAGTAATCCCGAAGGTACTGGTCCGCCGCACGATCATCCGCAAGATCACTCCGGAGGATATGGCCGGCCAGGTGTAGCTTCGCATACCCGAGAAGGATGGAGAGTTCGGGGCGGGTGAACGGATCCTTCCCTTCCTCCTGGCGCTCCAGGAGTGTTTCCCAGGTAGGAAGGTGCTCGCTGGCACGATCCAGGAGGCCGGCCCGCTCCAATCCGGACATCAGATCCCGAAGGTCATCGATGGCTTCCCTGGCACGAAGTTCGTCCAGGGAGATGGCGAGACTCTGAGACTCGTTGTCCTGAAGAACCAGCCGGGACACAGGCTCAGCCAGCTCCTTCAGAAGGGCGTTCCTCCGCTCCAGTTTGAGCCGTCCATCCTCTACCGCCCGGGCCAGGAGAATCTTCAGGTTCACTTCCCGGTCCGACAGGTCCACGCCCCCGGAGTTGTCGATGGCGTCCGTATTGATCCGCCCTCCGGAAAGGGCGTACTCGACCCGGGCCGGCTGAGTGAAGCCCAGGTTGCCCCCTTCCCCGACCACGGTGCACCGGAGATCTGAAGCATTCACTCGAACGGAGTCGTTGGAGGCGTCCCCTGCGTCCAGATGGCTCTCGCCAGTGGCTTTCACATAGGTCCCGATCCCCCCGTTCCATAGCAGCTCCACCGGCGCACTCAGAACATTCCGGATCAACGTCTCCCCATCCATGGGACCTTGATCATCGGATATGCCCAGGGCCTCCCGGGCCTCCGGTGTGAGTTCCACCGACTTGGAGCCCCTGGGGATGATCATCCCCCCCTCCGAAAGCACCTCCCTGTTGTAGTCCTGCCACGTGGAACGCCCCATCTCGAAGAGCCGTTTCCGCTCCTGGAAGGAGGTCTCCGGATCGGGATCGGGGTCGATGAAGATGTCCCGGTGATCGAAGGCGGCCACAAGGCGGATCTTCCGGGAAAGCAGCATCCCATTTCCGAAAACATCTCCGGACATGTCCCCGATTCCCACAACGGTGAAGGGCTCCCTCTGAATATCCTTGCCCATCTCCAGGAAGTGGCGCTTCACGCACTCCCAGGCGCCCCGGGCCGTGATTCCCACCTCCTTGTGGTCATAGCCGATGGACCCTCCGGAGGCGAAGGCGTCGCCGAGCCAGAAGTCATACTCGGCCGCCACCTCGTTGGCCATGTCCGAGAAGGTGGCCGTTCCCTTATCCGCAGCCACCACCAGGTACGCGTCCGGTTCGTCGTAACAGATGACGCTCTCCGGAGGAACGAACTTTCCACCCTTCAAATTGTCGGTGATATCCAGCAGGCCCCGGATCAGAGTCTTGTACTGTTCCTGGACCTCCTCCCCCATCTCGCCTGAGGAAGCTGTCGGAGGGTCACGAAGCCCCCCTTCGATCCACCGGGAACGATGACCGCATTCTTCACCACCTGCGTCCGCACCAGCCCCAGGACCTCGGTCCTGAAATCGTCGTGCCGGTCTGAGTGGCGAATTCCTCCGCGAGCCACCTGGGCTCCTCGGTGGTGAACACCCTCCATCCGGGAGGATCGAACCCAGACCTCGTATCGGAGTCGGGTTCGGGCCGGCCCCTCCAGGGCCTGACAGTCGAACTTGAAGGAGATGTAGGGCACGCCCCCTGAACGCTTGGTGGGAGCCCGTCCCCCATGCCGATAGAAGTTGGTCCGGAGCGTACCCTCGATCAGGTTCACCAGGCGCCGGAGCGCCCTGTCATCACTCAGGCTGGAGACCTGGGACAGCTGGTCGTGGATGGCCTCCTGCACCTCTCTCGCCAACGCCTCCCTCTCCGTCCGGGAGGCTGGCCCTTCCGGATCGAACCGGGCTTCGAAGAACTGGAAGAGAAGCCGACCCAACTCCGGGTGCTTGGCCAGAGCCACAGGTAGGGAGAGGCGGCTGGGAACGGCGCCAACCTGGAAGCCGAAGGAGGCATAGGCTCGGAGGACCTCAACCTCCCTCCAGGACAGTCCCGACGTGACCACCAGGGCGTTGAGCTGATCATTGGTCGCGTCTCCACTGCGGACGGCCAGAATCATCTCCGACAGCCGGGTACCCACCTCGTCCACTTCCAGCGGGCGATGGTCCGGCCCCTGGACCACGAAGGAATAGATGATGGCCTCGGTAGCCTGCCGACCCCGAATCTCGAAGGGCGTCACCGCCACGACCCGCAGGCCACAGTTCTCCAGGATCGGCATGAAATCCGAAAGAATCAGACGCGTGCCTCTCAAGTACAACTTGAGTTCGGTGACCGCTTCATCGCCTCCCACCACTCTCGTGTCGCCCGCATTGCTCAGACGGGTCGAGGCGGAGCGACCATCAGCCTCCATGGCCTCCAGCTCCAGGATGTCCCACACCGCCGTGTCGGGCTCGGTAGCCGCCTGGTACTCCGGGCTCAGCGCTTCCCCGTACACCCGGGCCAACCTGCGAGCCTCTTCAGCTGGACGGACCCGCTCGAGCCCCTCCTTCAGCCGATCCTGCCAGCTGCGGATGAGTTCCCGAACCACGGTTTCCAGTTCATGCGTGGTCACCTCGTCCAGACGATCTGACTGGGCTGCAAGGAAGAAGTGGAGCCTGGCCTGGTCACCCTCCCCGAGAGCCAGGTGGTAGTTCAGCACCTCGGCATCCAGAGTCTCCACAAATGCCTGCTCGATGCGCTTTCGGACCTCACCCGAGAACTTCTCCTTGGCCAGGATCACCATGACCGACACGCCCCGGAGAAGCGGGTCCCGCCGGAGTGTGACACGGACATCATCCGAGTCGAAGGTTGTGAGCACCGTGCGAACGTCGGAGCCAATCTCCTCGGAGGAGGTCAGGAAGAGCTCCTCCTTCGGGAGGCTGTTGAAGATCGTGTGGATCTCCTTGTAGTCGTGGGACCCGGCCTGGACTCCCGACTCCTCCAGAATCCGTTCCAGCTTCTGCCGGAGAATCGGAATTCGCTCAGCCTTCTCCGAGAAGGCCTCCGAAGTGAAGAGGCCGATGAAGCGACGTTCGCCCACCACCTCTCCCGACTCATCCACCTTCTTCACCCCGATGTAGTCCATCCGGGCCCGACGGTGGACCGTCGCGGTAGCGTTCGTCTTGGAGATGATCAGGAGTGGACCGCTCTCGGCCATCTCCCGCATGTTCGGAGACAGGGCTGAGACCGGGACCGGGGTGGAGAAGGATGATTCCTCCTCACTCCGGAGCACACCGAGCCCCGAGCCCCGCTCCACCAGGACACACTGCTCCCCCTCATGCTCCACCAGGTCATATCCGCGGTAGCCGAGAAAGACGAATCCACCCTCCTTCAACCACTCCAGGAAGGCCTGGATCTCCTCAACCTCATCGGTGAGGTCCGGATGAAGCTGAGCCGCCTCCTCCAGCCCCTGAATGGTGCGATCCACCTCTCCCAGCATGCGCTCGAAGTCCTGGGTGGCGTTGACAACGTCCTGGAGCCGATCGGTGATGTCCCGCTGCAGGCGCTCCATCCGGGAGGGATCGTTCACCCGGGTGATCTCACAGTGAACCAGGGACTCCCGGCTTCCATCGTCCCCTGAAGGCCCCAGCTCCGTGATCCTTCCATCCTGAGACCGGGTGACCTGCAGGACCGGATAGATGTAGACCTCAATGGCCAGATCCTGGGAGTGCAGGTATTCCCGGATCGTATCGACGATGAACGGTCGCTCGGAAACATTGGTCCGAATGACCGTCACCGGGGCGAACCACCCCTCCGTGTCCACGTCCGGGTTCACGACCTCCACATCCACCCGGTCCGGGTAGCTGCGCTGGAGGAACCGGAAGGCGGACAGGGTCATCCGGGCCAACGCCTGCGTGCTCCTCTCCTCCAAGAACCCGGGGGGCGCCTTCGCGAAGAAGAGCTCGCCGAAGCGGAGGACGAGGTCGGTCTCCTCCGGCTCAGCCATCCGCTTGAGCTCGCGGCTCAAGTCCCGGAAGGTTGGGTGATCAGACTGAAGTCGTTTTGCCGCCAACGGATGGGAGTCACTCATGCCATACGGAGAGAAGGAGAAGGGGCGCTCCGGAGCGCCGTCCACGTCGGAGAAGGGACGCGGTTCGCCACCGAGCGGATCCTGTCGGCCTGGAGCCAACGGCCTCGCGGTGGAAGGGGAGAGCAAGTGCTCATGGGAAGGTATCGTACACCCGTCCCATCCCTTCGTAAAGAGCCGAGGCCTTGGCCTCCCGCCGGACCGCCTCCTACCTTCAGATCCGTAGGTTGGCAACCCGGTCTCTCCCGGAAGCCCACGCCCTCCAGCACCCCTCTCCTCGAGCCGCACAATCCATGCGATTCCTGCACCTGGCTGACCTCCACCTGGACACTCCATTCACCACTCGGAGCGATGCAGTACGGCGGGAGTTGAAAGAGGCTGGGCGCATCGCATTGGAACGGGCAGTGGAGCTGGCACTGTCCGAGAGGGTCGATGCCCTCCTCATCGCCGGGGACCTCTTCGATGGCGAGCAGCTCTCTTTCCATACGGAACGGTTTCTGCATCAGTCCATGGCTCGGCTCAGCAGCGCAGGGGTCCAGGTCGTCTACGCCACGGGCAATCATGATCCGGGAGGAGCGGGAGGCCACGCCCGGCGAATGGAATGGCCGGAAGGCGTCACCCTCCTCCTGGATCCGAAACCGCGCGTGGTTCCCATCCACAGGGAAGGAGAGCTGGTAGGTCGGGTCACGGGAGCAGGCCACGGCTCAGCTCGGGAGGAACGGGACCTGGCGTCCACCTTCCCCCGACCCCAGGGGGATGTGCCGGAGATCGCCCTCCTTCACACTCAGGTCCTCGGAACCCCAGGTGAGGCCCATCACGACCGCTATGCCCCATCCCACCTGGCCCAACTGAAGGCTTCCGGCTACGACTACTGGGCCCTTGGTCATATCCACCTTCGCCAGGAGCTGGCAGAGACGCCCCCCATCCACTATCCCGGCAACCTCCAGGGCCGACACCCTGGCGAATCAGGTCCCAAGGGCGGACTCCTGGTCCAGGTGGCCCAGAACCGGACTCACGTGGATTTCGTGGAGCTGGCTCCCATTCGGTGGGAGGTCCTGGTGATGGACGAGCTGGACCATGCCCACTCTCTGGCTGACTTGGCCAGACTGGTGGAGAACCGATGGACACAGGCCCGGGAGTCGGATCCTGGAACGCCTGAGGCCAAATGGATTCTACGCCTCAACCTCGCAGGTCGCTCCCCCCTCCACCGGGAGCTGTCTGATCCGGAAGAACAGCTGCAATTGAGCCAGGAGCTGGCCATCCGACTTGACCTTCTGGACGTGGAGATCCGAGCTGAGGCCATCCGCCCCCCCCTCGCGCCGGCAGACCATCGGAACCGGATGGACGTGCTGGGCGAAGCCCTGCGGATCCTTGAAGAACTCACCACCGAAGACGGTCCTTCCCCATCCCGGACGCTTGGACTGTCGGAGGGAGAGCTGGCGGCCCTGGGGCGTGCTGAACTGGATCCCTACCTCCGGGAGCTCCTTCGAAGTGAGGAGCCGGAGCTTCTTCAGGCGCTCCTGGTCGAAGGAGAAACGCCGTGAGGCTCCTCAGACTGCAGATCCAACACTTTGGACCCCTGACCCACTTCGACACAGGAGAGTCCAGGCGTCTCCCTTCACTCGTGGCGGTTCTGGGACCCAACGAAGCCGGGAAGAGCACCCTGCGAGAAGCCGTCCTCTCCCTCCTCTTCGGATTCTATCCGGCTACCCGGGATGGAAACCCCCTGGCACCCTGGAGCGGAGAGTCCCCGGAGCTACGAGGATGGCTCCAGGTGGGAGATGGCCCCGAGCTCCAGATTCATCGCCGGCTCCTCTCCCGCCCTGATGGGCAGCTTCACCGGGAGGATTCGGTATCCGACATCCGAAATCAGGAACTCCCCCAGGTTCGACACCTGCGCAAGGAAGTCTTCGAACAGGTCTATGCCGTCACCCTCCCGGATCTGGCCAACCTGAAACACGAGGGTTGGCAGGCCATTCAGGATCGGCTGGTGGTGGGGATGGGTACTCAGGACCTCNCCCCCCCTCGGGAGGCTGTGGCCGCGCTTCAGAGCCGGGCCGATTCCCTCTGGCGCCCCGACCGTCGGGGGAAGCCACGCCACGGCGAACTCCTGGGGGAGATTCGAACCCTTCAGGAATCCGTGCGGGAGGCCAGATCCACGGACCAGCGACTTCGAGAGCTCCATCAGATCATCCCTGACCTGAGGAGCCGGCTCCAGAATCTCCGGGCCCAGGAGTCCGAGAGGAAGGAGCAGATCCGGAAGATCAACCGTCTCCTCCCCCTCCTGGGAAGACTCCGACACCTGAAGGATCTGGCTCACGAGGCTGGGCCAGCCAGTGAACTGGAGGCTCTCCCCGCCGACCCTGAGGCAACGCTGTCCACACTGGAGGAACGCCTTCACGAGCTTCAGGGCCGAAAAGAACGGCTTGAGAGAGAACTCTCACGGGCACGGGAACTGGCCACTGGTCTGACAAAGGCGGAAGCGTCGGTCCTGGATAGCCGGGAAGACCTTCGGGCCCTGGCGGACCAGATCCCCCTTTTCCGGGAGCGAGCCACGGAAAGGGGTCGACTCGAGGGGGATCGCGCTCGGCTGGCAAGGAGGGTGGCCAAGCTCCAAGCCCCTCTCATCCGAGCAGGGGACTCCCTGGACCCCAACGCCATCCGCGAACTCCCCACGGATCGTCTACACGAGCTGGTTCGGGAGCTGGAGCGACAGCGCCGGCAGATCCTCTCCCTGAACGATGCCCTCGAGGAGGTGAATGACCGGGCCATTCCTCAGGCCCCGCACGCCCCTTCTTCATCCACCAGAGCTGGGCTTGCTGCAGGAATCCTGCTCGTTCTGGTTGGAGCGGTTCTGGGATGGCTCCTCCCCGGAGACTTCCCGGGCTTGGCCATCTTCCTGGTACTCCTGGGGACTGGGGCTGCCGCATGGAGTGGAAGCCAATACCTGCGTTGGCGCACGCGGGCGGAGCTCCAGGACGAGGCTCTCCGCCTACAGCGACAGGATATTGAGAGGCTGGAACGGCGAATCACTGAGCTCCAGGGGGAGGCAGCGCAGGCGAAGCAGCGGTTGGGTGATCTCCTGGCTCCTCTTTCCCTCCGTACCCAGGTGCTGGACGACCCACCGCCCTCCCTGGTTCAGGACCTGGAGAGACTCCGGGACCTCTTCCTGGACCGGGCCGATATGGACGAGCGGCTGGGAGAGCTGGAGGCCCAGGAGAATCGGATAGCCGAAGCCCTCCGCCAGTGCCGCAACGAGCACACAGCCCTGGCGGACCTCCCCCCCGATCCGCTGAAGGCCCTCCCCGAATTGGCCCGCCGTCTGGATGACCTCCAGACCAGGAGTGATACTGCCAAGGGAGCCGAGCGGGAATTGGAGCGCCTTCTGGACGAATCAGACCGGCTCGAGAAGGAGATCGAGTCAGTGAAACGCCGTCACGGCACCTTGGTCCAGGCGATCCGTCGTGCCGGAGGGGAGGAGACGCTGGAGCAGGCCCTGGCTGAGGCTGTGGCTCGACTGGAAGCATCCCGGAACCGTGGTCGAATCCGGGAGGAATTGCAACGGGAACGGCCGCAGTTGGCCCAGGAGGAAGAGGAACTGGAGGTGGCCCGACAGGCTGGGGAGCCCTGGCTCGAGGATCCGGATACCGTCGCCCGTCTGGAAGAGGAGAGGAGCGAGTTGAGCCAGCAGAGGGAAGAGGTGCGGGGCGAACTCGAGCGGGCCCTGGAGGAGGCCAGGAACCTCTCTTCCAGGGACACTGTGGATGTCATCGAAGGGCGAATCCTGGCCCTTCGGGAGGAGATGGGTCACCTGGCCAGGGAGCGGGACCGTCTCTTCGTTCTGGGCCGCTTGATTCAGGTGGCCGAACATCGTTTCCGCCAGGAACATCAGCCGGACCTTCTTCGTCGAGCCGGGGGACACCTGGCCCGAATCACCCAGGGACGCTACCCTCGATTCATCCTCTCCGACTCGAGCCGGGATGAGCCATTTGCCCTTGACGCTCCACACCTTCCCAGACCGCTGGCGGTGGACACGCCCCTCTCCACCGGAACCCGGGAGCAGGCCTACCTGGCCCTTCGGCTGGCCATCGTGGATCACCTGGACGAGGGGCGAGCACCTCTCCCGCTCTTTCTGGACGAAATTCTGGTGAACTGGGATCCGAAGCGCCGAGGGGCAGGCCTGGACCTCCTGACTCACCTCTCTGGAACCCGCCAGGTCTTCCTCTTCACCTGCGATCCAGGACTGGCCGGGGCCGTAGAGGAAAGGGGCGGCCAGATCGTTCAGCTCCCTTCACCGGAGACCCGGACATGAGCAGAACCATCACCTCTCCCTTCCATCTCGAGTCGGTGGGGCAGGGGACTCCCCCGGTGGTTCTCATCCACGGATTCGGTGCCAATGGCCGTTTCTGGCGGAAGTGGGTCCCTCGCCTCAGCAGCGACCACGAGGTCCACACCCTGGATCTCATGGGATTCGGAAGGTCGGCGACCCCACCGGGGGGCGACTACTCACCGATGGCTCAGGCACGGCATCTGGTCGAGTACCTGAGACGGTTCGGGAATCATCCACCGGTCGTCATCGGTCACTCTCTGGGCGCCGGCATCGCAGTCGCCGCGACCCTCCGGCTCATGGATGAAGGGGGCGCGTGGACCCCAGGGGGACTGGTGCTCATCAGCGGAGCCATCTACCCCCAGAAACTTCCTCCCTTCCTGGGGCTGGCCCAGCTTCCCCTCGTGGGAGAACTCTTCCTCCTGGGCCGACCTCCTCGATTCGCCTTCCGGTGGGGACTCCAGACCATTGTCCACGATCGGGCATCACTGGACCGGGACCTGGTGGACACCTATCGAGACCCACTCCGCTCCCTGCGTCGGAGGCGGGCCATTCTCCGGGCGGCCCGCCAGGTCAGCACCCGGGAGGGGGCACAGCTGGCCCACCGGCTCCCGGAAATCCGGATTCCTTCCCTCGTCATCTGGGGTGAGGAGGACCGGGTCATCCCACCCGAAGTGGCGCATCGGCTCCACGGCGACCTACCGGAGAGTGAGCTGGTGCTTCTTCCGAAGGTGGGACATCTCCCTCCAGAGGAAGCGGCGGAGGCGTCCTTGGCGCCGGTTCTCGAGTTTCTGGCCCGGAGGAAGGGGGCACGTCGGGTGGCCGGGGGGAGAGGCATCGGGGGAGACGCCAGGCAAGGGGCGTCCGGACCTGAACTCCCCCGCCCTGGGACGAAACCTGGCTCCCAGGGGAGCGACACCCGTGATCTCAGCGGGCCCGAAGCTCCCGAAGGAGGACCACTCCCATCTTGAGGCCTGCCATGACGGACCCCCGGAGAGAGCCGGAGACCTTGGACCGCCCGGCGATCCTCCGTCGATGGGGAACTGCGACCTCCAGGTATCCCAGCCCGGAGTGATGGGCTCGCAGTTGCATCTGCAGGGTCCAGCCCCAATTGACATCGTCCATCTCCAATGCCTGCAGGGCCTCCCACCGGATGGCCCGGAAGGGCCCCAGGTCGCTGAACTCTACGCCATGGAGTATCCGGGCCCCTGACCGGATCAACGCCTCCCCCCATCGGGCGTGGAATGGAACCCCCCCTCCGTCCTCCTCCGTCTTCGGTCGGACCCCTACAACCAGATCGGCGTCCCTTTTTCGGACAGGGTCCACCAGCGATGCCGACGCCTGCGGTTCATCACTTCCATCCCCATCCAGAAAGAGAACGATGTCGGGGGGATCCGTCATTTCCTCCAATACCTTCATCCCAGCGAGGCACGCAGCCCCGTAGCCTCTTCGAGGCTCCCGGACCACCTGGGCACCCCATCTGCGAGCCACCTCGGCTGTACCATCGGTAGAACCGTTGTCCACCACCATGACGCGGGAAATCCCTGCCTGAGCCAGGCCCTGGAGGACGGTGGGGAGTGCCTCCGCCTCATTCAGCGCCGGGATGAGCGCCAGGACCTGAGGAGACCGGGTCAAGGGATGACCCCGGTAGGCTGGTGCTCCGCCTTGCCGGCAGCTTCGCGACTGGCGGCCTGGGAGGCGTCCGGAATCGGATGGGGAGTCACGGCACTACGCCCAGTTCCCGGGCTGAAGAACTCCCGGAGAGAGCCGAAAAGCAGCCAGAGATATCCTCCTCCAAAAAGCAGAAGGAAAGGGAGGGTAGCCACATACCCCCAGACCAAGGCCCCCACCACGCCGAGGCCCATCCAGGTGACAAGGCCGGCCTTCAACGCTGCATCCCCCCACTGCGCGAGCGGTCGGTAACGATGCGTCCCCTCCCCTCGCTTCGGAGTTCGAATGAAGGGATCCTTCGAACCGCCAAGAAGCCCTCGCAGAACCGCCCGAGTCACGCTGGCCGTGAGGCCCACCCCCAGCGCCAGCGTTGCCACCGCCCGTCCCACCAGCCGCCAGAGAGGCCGGCCCCGTACCCGTCCAGCCATGACGTACACGGTCAGGAAGGAGAGAGTGGCGCCGGCGAACACGGCCGCATCCAGCCAGAGAAACCGGTCCAACTCCAGTGACGAACGAGCCACGGCCGAAGGAAGCAGTAGAAGTCCAAGCAGGAGGGTGAAAGGGTGGGCCAGGTGACCCATGAGGTGGGCCACCCCTTCCGCCTGGATGCGAAGGGGAAAGGCACCCGGCCCCCAGGCCACCAATCTGGGAAGGATCTTCTTCCCCGTCTGGACCCCTCCCTGGGCCCACCGCTTCTGTTGAACCTCCAGAGCTCGCTGGTCCTCCGGCAACTCGGCTGGAACGCCCACGTCTCGGAGGAAGACAAATCGCCACCCCCTCATCTGGCAACGGTAGCTCAGGTCCAGATCCTCCGTGAGAGTGTCCCAGGACCAACCTCCGGAATCCTCCAGTGCCTTCCGCCGCCACATCCCAGCCGTCCCATTGAAGCTCATGAAGAGGCCGCCAGAGTACCGTCCGCCTTGCTCAAAAAAGAAGTGGGCATCCAGGAGGAGCGCCTGACAGCGGGTCAGGAGGGACCGGCTCTCGTTCAGGTGATCCCACCGGGCCTGAACCATGGCTACGCCATGATCCATGAATGGAGGAAGCAGGCGATGGATCAGGTCCGGTTTCGGTACGAAATCGGCATCCAGGATCAGGAGAAAGTCTCCGGTGGCGTACTCCATGGCCTGAGCCAGCGCTCCGGCTTTGAACCCGGTCCGATCCTTCCGATGGAGGTGCTGAATCTGGAGACCGTTCTCTCGTAGTTCCGCCACCCGGGTCGCTGCATAGCGGGTGGTCACGTCGGTGGAATCATCCAGGAGCTGGACCTGTATGCGATCCCGCGGATAGTCCAGCGCCGCAACTGCGTCCAGCAGCCGGACCACAACCGAGGCCTCATTGAAGACGGGTAACTGGACCGTGACCCTTGGGAGCGGCCCCTCCCAACACAGAGACTCCGATGGACCCTGCCCGCGACTCAGCAACATGAGGCGAGTTCGATGGGCGGCCAGGACAATGAGAAAGGCCAGGGTGCCGGCGGTCAACGCGAGCACGCTCCAGGCCAGCGGGGCCGGTAGGACCGGAGGGGTGGAGAAGATTGGATCCATCAGCGAGAGCCGGTTTCCTCACCCAGATCTCCGTCGGCCTGAAATCCGCTGCACCGAAGAACCGGGATGGGAGGATATCGACGGAAGCGGGGGTCCTCAGCCGCCAACTCGCAGAGGTAGAAGCGGGACCCATTTCGGTTGACGATGACCCGGACATGGTTGCAACGACCACACAGCCCCGGGTCAGGGGAATTGCCAGGCCCCTTCATCGTCGACTCCCGGGGCGGCCCAGGTACCCAAGGAGGGCTACCTGTCGGCCAGCATCTCCTTTCCGGTGAGAGAAGAAGCGGGGATCGTCATGGACGCAGGTCTGGGAAATCTGGAGGTTTTCGGACTCGATTCCTTGCCTCAAGAGGCGCCGAGCCAACTCCTGCCGGAGATCCAGGCACCCATCCCCCGGCAGATCTGTCCGACCCAGGGCATCGAAGACCTCAGCCCCCACCGGATACCGGGCTCGGGATATGGCTGGCCCCAGGTAGACGTGCACCTCCCCGGGAGAGATTCCGAATCGCCGATACATTGCATCAACCCCCTGCTCCACAATCCCCGCAGCCACACCTCGCCATCCGGCGTGGAGAAGCCCCAGGACGCGGGATCGGGGCTCCACCAGGAAGATGGGGACGCAATCGGCAATGGACACGGCAAGAAGAACGCCTGCCTCCCGGGTGAGATGCCCGTCCCCTGGGGAGGAGAACTGGAACCCGCCACTTCCCCCTCTGGCCACCCGGATCGTGGAACCATGAACCTGCTCCGAGAGCACCACGGTGTGGAAGGCCAGCTCCTCCCGTAGCGTCCGCCACCTGGACAAGACCTCGCCGACGGGTCTGGTTCCTCCGACCCCCAGATCGAACTCGTCGCCTGCAGGGCTCAACCGGAGGGTGATGCCGTGAACCAACCAGGGAAACTGCCGGCGCCAGAGGCCGGCCTGGTACAGAGAGAATGCGCTCCCCTCAAGCACCTGCTCCTCCGTCACAGACACCCGATCCAGGTCATCGGCTCCAGTGCTGCTCACTTCGGCGTCACTCACCTGGAGTCCAGCCCACTGAGGGCTCGAACCTCTCCACCAGCCGCCAGGTCGCCCTGTCCCTCCCACCGGGCGGGGAGAGAGCCGCAGGAGGCCGATGGTTGAAAACGTCGACGAAACACAGGGGCAATGGAAAAGTCACAGGAGGTGGATTGGCGGCGGGCATGTCGATAGAAAGGTGCCCCGTCCTCCCATACTGGGAAAGGGGAGGTCCGAACCGACCGATGGGCAATGGGTCGCATCCTTCCGGAAAATCCATACCTTAATAGGCGGTGCCATTCGCCGGTGGAGACGATCGCCACTGGCTCGGCTTCCGGAAGCGATCCGGGCGCCGACAGAGTAGAATCAGAGGGGTAGCCCCCCGGGAATGCATGGGAATGTCGACCTCGACCCTATTTGACGGATACAACGCTGGGTATGTGCAGGATCTCTACGAGCGTTTCTCACGCAACCCCGACTCCGTTCCGCCGGGCTGGCAGGAGATCTTCCGGCGTGATCTGAATGAACTCATCGCCGAGGGACTCATCATCCCCGATGGGCTCCAGGTGAATGGGCGACCTGCTGTGGCTCCGGCCCAGGCGCCCAGTCCGCCGGCGGCTGTGCCCGAGACCTCCGTCTCCGAAGGGATCGCCGTGGACACGGGAAGGACCCGGCTCCTTCCCGAGATCGCCCGGGCCGCCGCCCTCATCCAGGCATTCCGCGATCACGGCCATCAACTGGCTCAGATCGATCCGCTGGGAAGTGAGCCACCAGGCCATCCCCAGCTGGATCCGGAGTTCTTCGGAACCTCCATGGAGATCCTGGAAGAGATTCCCACCTCCCTCATCCTGGAGGATGGGGGCGATGTCCCACTCTCCGAGACACTCCTGGCGCTCCGGGACATCTACTGCGGCTCCATCGGTTTCCAGTTTGAGCATCTTGAAGATCCGGAGAAGGTCCGCTGGCTCTGGAGTGAGGTGGAATCGGGCAAGCACCGGGAAGCCCTGTCCGAAGAAGCAAAGATCCGACTCCTCCGTCGACTCTCCCAGGTCGAGGGAATGGAACAGTTCCTCCATCGCACCTACCTGGGACAGAAGCGCTTCTCCGTCGAAGGGAACGACATGCTCGTTCCCATGCTGGACCTGGCCATTGAGGAAACGGCCCGTGCCGGTGGTCAGAAGGTGGTCATGGGGATGGCTCACAGGGGCCGGCTCAACGTTCTGACCCATATCGTCGGGATCCCCTACGCCGCCCTTCTGCGAGAGTTCGAAGGTGCCCCCCAGGCCGAAGGGGCCCTGGCCCTCTCTCAGCCGGGAACCGGAGATGTGAAATACCACCATGGTGCCCAGGGGAACTACGAGCTTCCCCAGGGTGGTGAGGTGGAAGTGAACCTGGCACCCAATCCCAGCCACCTGGAATTCGTGAATCCGGTGGTGGGTGGGATGGCCCGGGCCCTCCAGTTGGAGGGATCCGGCAAGGAGTCGGAGCAGGATGACGCCTCAGTCGTCCCTATCGTCATTCACGGCGACGCGGCGTTCGCTGCTGAGGGCGTGGTGGCCGAGGCGCTGAACCTGGCCCGCCTGGAGGGCTACCGGGTGGGAGGCACCGTTCACATCATCGTGAACAATCAGGTCGGCTTCACAACCAACCCCATGGATGGGCGCTCCACTCGGTACGCCTCGGATCTGGCCAAGGGATACGACATCCCCGTTCTCCATGTAAATGCTGATGATCCGGAAGCGTGCCTTGCGGCCGTTCGCCTGGCCATGGCCTACCGGATGACCTTCCACGATGACATCGTCATCGACCTTGTAGGATACCGTCGACACGGGCACAACGAGGGCGACGAGCCTGGCTACACCCAGCCCTCCCTCTACTCCCGAATTGCAGAGCACCCCACTGTCCGAACCCTCTGGGCCCGAACCCTGAGCGAATCGGGTGTGGTCTCGGAAGACGAGGCGAAGTCCATCGAGGACGAAATCGTGGAGGTCCTTCGGGAAGCCCAGAACCAGGTGAAGGAAGAGAAGGCGGAAGCGGACCATGACCCCTTCCCCCCCCCGCCACCCGAGCCTGAACCCATCCAGGCCTCCACCTCCGTGGATCTGGGTACGTTGGACCAGGTGAATGAACGAGCTCTCAGCGTGCCCGACGGGTTCACCGTACATCCCAAGCTCAAGCGACAGCTGGACCGGCGACGGGATGACTTCAGCGAGGAGACCCGACTGGATTGGGCGTGGGCCGAATCCCTGGCTTTTGGCTCCCTCCTGAAGGACGGAACCCCCATCCGACTCACGGGACAGGACTCGGAGCGGGGAACCTTCTCCCAACGGCACCTGGTCCTCCATGACGCGGAAACAGGGGAGAAGACCACCCCCCTCCGGGAGGTGGGCGACGCCCGATTTGAAATCTACAACTCCCCCCTTTCAGAAGCGGCGGTCCTGGGTTTCGAATACGGGTGTTCGGTTGTCGCCGAGGACGACTTCGTCCTCTGGGAGGCTCAGTTCGGCGATTTCGTCAACGCGGCCCAGGTCATCATCGACCAGTTCATTGCCTCAGGCAGGACCAAGTGGGGCCAGCTCTCCCGTCTCACCCTCCTTCTTCCCCACGGGTACGAGGGACAGGGGCCGGAGCACTCCTCGGCTCGGCTGGAGCGCTTCCTCCAGCTCTGCGCCGAGGACAACATGCGGGTGGCCTATCCCACCACCCCGGCCCAGTATTTTCACCTCCTCCGCCGGCAGGCTCTGGGGGTCCCCCGACGCCCCCTCGTGGTCATGACGCCCAAGAGTCTCCTGAGACATCCCCGAGCCACCTCTCCGGTGAGTGAATTGATTGAGGGGGGATTCCAACCGGTCCTGGCAGATCCGGTCACTGAGACACGGGATGAAGAGATCACCCGTCTCGTGCTCTGCTCCGGGAAGGTGTACTACGACCTCCTCACCTCAGAGGGTCGGGATGAACTGACCCACGTCTCAGTGGCCCGGCTGGAAGAGCTCTATCCCTTCCCGGCCGGTGAGCTGGAGGAACTGGTGGGCCGATATCCCAACCTGGAGGAAGTGGTCTGGACCCAGGAGGAGCCCCGAAACATGGGGGGCCTCACCTTCGTAGGCCCCCGGCTTCGAGCCGCTGTTCCCCGAAGCATCCCACTCCGCTACGTGGCGCGGCCGGAACGGGCCTCTCCGGCCGAAGGGCGTGCCAGCGCTCACGAAGCCAAGCAGGGCAAGATCGTCCGGGATACCCTCCGGCCCGAGAGCCAGCGCTGACCGGTTCCTGAGGTCTGGAGAGGAGAATGTCCGCCGGAAGGGAATGAGACGGCAGGAATGATCCTCGATCTGTGCGAAGGGGGAGGCCAGCTGGCCTCCCCCTTCGTGCTTCTACCACCGAAGCAGGATCTTCCCGAAGTTGAGTGAGTCCTCCATCCGTTCGTGGGCCCTGGTCGCTTCCCCTGCCGGAAGGATGGTGTCCACGACCGGTCGGAGTCTTCCCTCCTCAAAGAGGGGGACCACCAGCTCCTCGAAGGCCCGAGCCAGGACAACCTTCTCCGCCGACGAACGAGTTCGCAGGACGGTTCCCCGAATGCTGGCCCGGAGGGCCATGAGCCGCCGAAGATCAAGCTCGCCGCGAGAGCCACCAGGCACACCGACGATGATCCATCGGCCATGCCGGCCCAGAAGCCCCAGGTTCGCTTCCAGGTAGCTCGCTCCCACCAGATCCAGGATCACCTGCACGCCGCTTTCACCGGCAAGTTCTCCAGCCGCAGCCTCCCAGTCTCCCTGGGCCACCACCCCCCGAACCAATCCCAGTTCCCCGGCCTTCTCCACCTTTTCCGGTGTCCGGGAAGTTCCGATGGGCCGAGCTCCAGCAGCAAGGACCAGTTGGAGGGCCGCCGTGCCAACGCCACTGCCGATGGCGTGGATCAGGACCTGTTCTCCTGCCTGGAGTCGGGCCTGACGAAAGAGGGCATCCCACGCCGTCATGAACACTTCGGGGATGGCCCCAGCCTGCTCCAGATCCACACCTCCAGGGACACGAATCGTCTCTTCCTCAGGTACATCCAGGAGTTCGGCATACCCACCGCCCCCGACCAACCCCATGACCCGATCCCCCGGTTCCCGCCGGGAACACCCCTCACCCAGGGCCTCCACCACACCGGCAAACTCCAGTCCAGGGATGTCCCTGGGATATCCAGGCGGAGGCGGATATCTCCCCAGGCGTTGAACCAGATCCGCTCGGTTCACACCCGAGGTGGCTACCCGGACTCGAACATGCCCCGGGGCCAGATCCCCCAATGGGCTTCGTTCCTCCTGAAGCACCTCTGGGCCCCCTTCCCCCTTCATGCGAATCACACGACGCTCCATCCCACCTCCCATCTCACGTCCTCCCTCTTCCCAACGATCCTCGCCAGGGGAAAGGTCCCGGTCCGGCATGGCCCCAGCACCAGTCCCCCCATAGCTTCTCCTGGTCCTTCATCCTCTTCACCCTACCCACTCCGGAGCTACCTGGCCATGGCCGCTCCTCTATCCTTTCCCCTCTCGCTGGATCGCCCGCTGGCCTTCCTGGACCTGGAAACCACCGGCCTGGGGGTGGGAACGGACCGGATCATCGAGCTGGCCCTGATTCGGGTCACACCGGGAGGTGACGTGATGGAAAAGGTCCGACGATTCAACCCGGAGGTCCCCATCCCACCGGAAGCGTCGGCCATCCACGGGATCACCGACGCAGATGTGGCCGGCAAGCCACCCTTTGCCGCCCGTGCCCGAAGCCTGGCAGAGCTGCTGGAACCCTGCGACCTGGGGGGATTCAATCTGCGACGCTTCGATCTTCCTATGCTCCTGGCGGAATTTCAGCGAGCGGAGGTCCCCTTCCAGATTGGCGATCGCCGAATCGTGGACGCCCAGTTCATCTTCCATCGGGAGGAGCCGCGAGACCTCTCTGCAGCCGTCCGGTTCTACCTGGGTCGGGAGTTGGAAGACGCCCATTCGGCCCTGGCCGATATTCGGGCCACCGCTGCCGTCCTGGGGGCCCAGCTCCAGCGGTATCCGCACCTCCCGAGGGACATGGGAGGGTTGAACCGGTATTGCGACGAGGTCCAACCCTTTGAGACCGAGGTGGACCGCTGGTTCGAAGAGGACGACGAGGGACGAAAGGTCTTCCGGCGAGGCAAGCACAGCGGGATACCCCTGGAGTCAGTGGCCAGGAGCCATCCCGACTACCTCCAGTGGATGCTGGGTCTGGACGACCTGGGGCCGGAGGTGAAGGGAGTAGTGAAGGAGACGCTGGCTTCGATCGACTGAGCTGGAATCGCCAGCCGTTGCCTGGCCTCAGTCCCACACGATCTCAACGACTCGTCGTCTCCCGCCGGATCACCTCCTGGAATCGGGCCCTGAGCTGCCCATAAACCGGTCCTGGACGCCCCAGGCCCACTGGCTGCCCCTCCACCTGAACCACGGGCACCACCTCGCGGATGGAAGAGGTGAGCAGGAGCTCCCGGAGGGTGTGCAACTCTCCGGGCCGAAGCCCCCGCTCCTGGATGGTCAGTCCCATCTGCCGAGCCTCCGTCAGGAGTACATCCCGGGTGATGCCCGGGAGGGCTCCGTCCCTCCGTCCCGGAGCCACCAGCTCTCCTCGTGGCCCCACGGCCAGAAGATTGGATGTTGAGCCTTCGACCAACTCACCCCGAGCGTTGCGGACCAGAGCTTCATCCCGACCCCGTTCACGAGCCCTTCGCAATGCCAGAATGCGTTCCAGGTAGCTCAATCCCTTGATGCCCGTGGAAAGGGCCCCCTGGTGGACCCACCCCTCCAGTGCCCCATGGAGCTCCACCTCGTTCGTATCGGGAACAGGTGAAATCCGGAGGGCCAGGGTCGGCGGTCCCGCTCCCTCACCTGACAGATCTCCCCCCGGACCTCGACTCAAGGTGATGCGAAGCGCTCCCTCGGAAGGCCCCTCCTCGACCGCCCATCGGACCCGCCACTCCAGGTCGTTTGGAACCGGGATCCCGAGCTGGATTGCTCCTGCCTCCAGTCGCTCAAGGTGAGCAGCCAGGCGAAAGGGTACACCTCCATAGATCCGGACCGTCTCGAAGAGGCCATCCCCCAGCAGGAACCCTCGGTCTTCTGCAGGGACCTGAGAGGGATCAAGCATGGGACCGTCCGGAGCGCAGAAAATTCGCAATGATGCGATGCCCATCCGGTGTCAGGATGGACTCAGGGTGAAACTGAACCCCCCAAACGGGACGATAGCGGTGGCGGATGGCCATGATGGCCCCATCCTCATCTCGGGCCGTCACCGCCAACTCTGGCGGGAGGGATTCAGGGTCCACCACGAGGGAATGGTACCGTCCGGCCTGAAAGGGGCTCGGGACCCCCCGAAAGAGGACGTCACCCTCGTGATGGACGGGGGACGGTCGCCCGTGCAACGGATTTCTCGATCTGACGATCTTCCCGCCCCAAGCCTGAGCTACGGCCTGGTGCCCCAGACAGATCCCCAGAACTGGTATGTGGGAGTTCAGGGATTGGATGAGTTCGACGGAAACGCCGGCTTCATCCGGGGTGCACGGGCCTGGGGACACGATCAGGTGCGTGGGCCCCAGGCCCTGAAGCTCCTCCACCGAAAGGGCGTCACTTCGGATCACCTGAACCGGAGCGGTCCCCACCTCTCGCAGGTAGCGGGCCACATTGTGGACGAAGGAGTCGTAGTTGTCCAGAACCAGAATCACGAACCCCTCTCCCCATTCCGTCCTCCTCCTGTTCCCTCCATCAAGCCGGTCCCGTCGTCCGGCACCTTGGGAATCCCCAGTGCACTGAGGAACGGCTGGGCTTTGTCCAGGGATTCCTGCCACTCCCCCTGGGGATCGGACGCCAGGGTGATCCCGCCTCCAACACCGAAACGGGCTACTCCATCCCGCAGGGTGGCCGTCCGGATGGCTATGGAGAGATTCATCCTTCCCCCTGGCTCCAGGACTCCCAAGGCACCGGTATAGACCCCCCGGGGCACCGGTTCCAGTTCCCGAATGATCTCCATTGCCCGGATCTTTGGCGCCCCTGTGATGGACCCGCCCGGCAGGGTGGCTCGGAGAAGATCCAGGGGGCCCACGCCTGGCGAAAGAAGACCCTCTACCGTCGACACAAGGTGGTGGACGGTGGGGTGACTCTCCAGGGCACACAGGGCCGGGACCTGAACGGATCCAGGCTCACACACCCGGGAAAGATCGTTTCGGAGAAGATCCACGATCATGACGTTCTCCGCACGATCCTTCATACTGGCCTCCAGCGCCCGTGCCAACTCCTGGTCCTGGGCTTCACTCCCTCCTCGGGGCGCCGTGCCCTTGATGGGGCGCGTCACCACCTTTCGGCCCTCCAGGGAAAGGAACGCCTCTGGAGAGACCGACGCCACCTCTCCTTCACCCGTGTCCAGGTACCCTGCGTACGGTGCCGGCGACGCCTCCCGGAGGCGGCGGTAGAGATCCACTCCGCTCCCGGTCCATCGCGTCTGGATCCGATGGGTGAGATTGGCCTGAAAGATGTCTCCGGCCCGGATGTACTCCCGAATCCGTTCGATCCCTCTCATATAGCCCCCCTTCCCCAGAGAGCTCTCCAGCTCTTCACCCGGCCGTACCACCATCCCGTCAGGAGTCCCGCTCTCAGCGGGTTCTTCCTCATCCAAGCGCCAGCCGCCGCCGCCCAGGCTCCTCCCCCTTTTCGGACCCCCTACCTCCAGAAGCCGGAGGATAGGCTTCAGCCGCTCCGTCATGCCCCCTCCGCCGGTCGTGGAGCCAGTCAACCCATCCATGTCAGGGAGCTGGGTCGCGTGGAGCACAGGGGGGCCTCCGTCCTCCCAGATCACGACCCAGTCGAAGGCGCCGAACCAGAGCGGAGGGAGGTCCCATGCATCAGCCGGGGGCGGCGGCGGAAGACGCTCAAGTAGCCCCGCCGTCTCATATCCGAAGTATCCGATCCAGGCTCCGGCGAAAGGTGCGTCACGGCGAGCCTGGCCCATCCCCCGCTCCCATTCCAGCAGGGCGACTGACAGGAGGTCGAGTGGATCCGTGCCTTTCGCCAGGGGCCGCCAGGATCGGCCGCTCCGGACCCAGCAGATCTCTCCATCCCACTTGAGCTCACCCCGGGGAGCGGCCGAGAGAAGCGTCCGACCGTCCCCGCCCCCGGTCTCCAGGAGGACCCGCCCCGGAAGGGCGGCCAACCGATCCAGAGCCCGGTCAGGGGTCAGGGTCGCCGGAAGTGAGCGTCGAATGCCGGGTATTCGGGTCATGGCCTCCATTCACCCCGGGAGACCCGGCCCCGTTCCCATCGATCCAGATTCGGGGGGCCCAGGACCCGGCGGGGCGAGGCACCCTTCCCCCGGAAGCCCCCAGTCCCGATCTTTTCCCCGGCTCTCATACGCTCACCGACCCCTCCTGAGGCGACCCCCTTCATGATCACTGGCCTGCTCCACGCTCACTCCGGATTGCGCTATCTGGTTCTCCTGGCCGGCGTCATCGCACTGGCCTATGCACTCTTTGGCTGGCTCACCGGGCGAAAGTACGATCGAGGAATGCGCATTACCGCCGCCTCCTTCGCCGGCCTCCTCCACCTCCAGGTGATCCTGGGGTTCATCATCCTCGTCTCCGGCCGGCTGGCCGGCGGAGTGGGAGGCGCCCTCATTGGCCACCTCTTCCTCATGCTCTTCGCCGCCGTAGTCGCCCAGCTTCCCCTGAGCGTCATGCGACGTCGGCCTCCGGAGGCAAGGAGCTATCCGCCCCACGTGATCTGCACCCTCATCGCCTTCGCCCTCATCTGGCTGGGGGTGGCATCCATCGGCCGGGGCCTCATGGAGGCCGCGGTCTTCTGAGCCCGTCAGCGGCGCTCCCGGAAGGACTCGTACATGCGGGTATGGTGGTTATCCCTGGGGTCCACCGGATGGCCCCCGATGAAGAGTGCTTCGATTCCGGTCAGGGGCTGCAAGGGATCTCCGTCCGTGACCAGGATATCCCCCCGCGCTCCAACCTCCAGCGTTCCCAGCTCACCCTCCAGACCCAGGATTCGAGCCGGATTCAGGGTGACGGCTTCCAACCCCGCTGACGCCGGAAGTCCGTGGCTTACGGCGATGGCTACATGCTCCGGAAGATTGCGGACGTCAGCTGAGTCATCCGTCCCAAAGGCCACCTGAATCCCCGCTTCATGGAGCACCGCTGCAGCGGTCATGGCGCCGGTCACTGGATCGTCCCGATCTGCCGTGGGCCGGCGGGTTCGGGTGAGGATCACCGGTAGTTGGGCCTGGGCCAGTTCAGGCGCCAGCCGGGCCGCTTCCCCACCCCCTACCAGGACCCCCTTCAGTTCGGGGAACTCCTGAAGCAGGAGGAGGAGATGCCGGATCTGCCACTCCGAATCGGCCCGGAAGAAGACCGGCACCGCCCCCTTCAACACCGGGAGCATGGCCTCCAGGACCACAGCATCGTCGGCCTGAAGGTTCACCTCGAAGGGCTCGTCTCCCTGCAGCGCCACCTGGCCGCTCTCGGCGAACTCCCGTGCTCGCTCCAGGAACTCGATCAGC